>Ga0334892_1000309_pt1 | contig 69574 bp, 65 predicted proteins | sample GraSluR3_MG_4_FD_207213 | JGI IMG/M metagenome (GOLD analysis project Ga0334892, IMG submission 207213) | Sludge microbial communities from methane-producing bioreactor in Wageningen University, Netherlands - Granular Sludge_15_04-R3 | ecosystem: Engineered > Bioreactor > Anaerobic >...
CAAGTGATTGACGTCGCGTTCGACGCGTCCGATCCGGACGGCGACCCGCTGACCGCCCTCGCCGCCTCGGACAACGACGGCGTCGCCAGCGCCACCATCTCGCAGCCCGGCGTCGTGCAGGTCGCCGCCAACAGCCCCGGCGTCGCCACCATCACTGTCACCGTCGACGATGGCCGCGGCGGCTCGGCGTCGACCATGTTCACCGTGACCGTCGTCCAGCCCAACGCCGACCCGACGATCAACCCAATCCCGCCCGCCGAACTGGCACCGGGTGAGATCGCCGATATCAACTTCGACGCGTCCGATCCGGATGGCGACCCGCTGACCGCCCTCGCTGCCTCGGACAACGACGGCGTCGCCAGCGCCACCATCCCACAGCCCGGCGTCGTGCAGGTCGCTGCCAACAGCCCCGGCACGGCCACCATCACTGTCACCGTCGACGATGGCCGCGGCGGCTCAGCATCGACCCTGTTCACCGTGACGGTCACCGAACCGGCGGCGCCGACCGAGCCGCCCGCGCCGGAGATCAACCTGAACGATCTGCCCAACATCTCGCCCATCGAGGGGCCGGTCGCCAACACGGCGCGCGACATCTACGCCCAGGGCCAGAGCATGGCGCCGCCCGCCGATCCGGGCGTGTTCAGCGTGACCGGCGACACACTGCCCGGCCAGTTCCTGGGCGATCTGGCCGACGGCGACGCGAACTTCGGTGACCTGCCGGACGCCGGTGCGCTGAACGACCTAGTGTTCTACTACACGAGCGCGCCCCTGCCCGCCGGGGGCAACAGCTTCGACAACGGCGGCGCGCTCAGCACCGGCGCGAACTGGCGCGTGCGTGACCTGCTCGATCCGGGGCGCGCCGATCCGGGTATCTGCGCGGGCGGAGAATCGCCGCTGGCCTGCGAGATTCGCGTCAACCGGCCTGCGGTCATGTTCATCATCGTGGGGCGCAACGACGTACTGAACAACACGCCGCTCGACGAGTTCGAGGCCGACCTGCTGGAGGTCGTCGACACGGTCATCGCCGACGGGACGATCCCGATCCTGACGACGATCCCCGGCGACCCGGCGATGGTGCCCCAGTTGCAGCAGTACAACTCGGTGATCGCCCAGATGGCCGAGGAGGAAGATCTCCCGCTGCTCAACGTGTGGCGGCGCGTGGCGAACAGCGCGCCGGCTGGCGTGAACCCGGACCTGAGCCTGACCAGCTCCGGCGCGGGCGACCAGTTCGTCAACAGCGAGCTGAACAACTACGGCGTCCCGAACCGCAACCTGATCGCGCTGCGCATGTTGCAGCAGGTGCGCGTCAACGTGCCGATCCCGTGACGCAAAATGGGGACCGCCAACGGTCCCCACAGGTAAAACTATGTCGCGCGGGCCGGGTTCCGGTCCGCGCTTTTGAATCGGGCGACAGCGCGTCAGCCCAGGCCGAACATCGCCTGGAGCTTCAGCGCCAGGGCCATCTCGCCCTTGACCTTGATCTTGCCCTGCATGAACGCCATCATCGGGTTGAGGTCGCCGTTGACGACGGCGATGTAATCGTCGGCGGCAGCAGTCAGGATCATGGTTGGATCTTCATGTTCGCCCTCGTGCACGTCCACCTGCTGATCGGCCACCTTGACCCAGTACTGGCCGCCGTTCTCCCCGGTCATGTTGAACTGAAAAATAGCGTTCACACCCTCTGCTTTGTCCGGCTCGAAGCCCTCGTCCATGTTCTCAAAAATCTCTTGTATCGAATTGACACGCGGCATGAAAAGATCCTCCCATTGAAATATAGTCCGCCCGTGCTGTGCAGCTACCTGTTACTATAGCAAGTTGTCAGCGTATTTCCTAGCCCGAAACTCCAACCTGACGCCTGCACGACGTTTCGCCGCCTGGCTGTTGCCCATCGTTACCCGCTTCGTTACAATGTGGTGAAGCCAGTGAAGGAGACAGCCGTGATCGCGAGCCCCAGCCGCGTCGAACAATTGCAGATCACCAGCCGGGCCCTGCACGACAACCCGCTCGGCGACCCCAGCACGCGCACCGTCGCGGTGTACCTGCCGCCCGGCCACGACGAGCGCCCCGAGCAGCGCTACCCGGTCGTGTACCTGCTGAGTAGCCACGGCAACACCGGGCCGGGCCTGATGAACTGGCGCCCGTGGGACGTGACGATCAAGGACCAGATCGACGCGCTGCTGGAGTCCGGGCAGATGGCCCCGGCTATCGTCGTCCTGCCCGATATGTGGACGCGCTTCGGCGGCTCGCAGTACATCAACTCAGCGGGCATGGGCCGCTACGAGGATTACCTGGTCGACGAAATCGTGCCGCTCGTCGATCGCAGCTATCGCACCATCCCCGACCGCGATCACCGCGCGATCATGGGGCGCAGCAGCGGCGGATTCGGCGCGATCACCCAGGCCATGCACCACCCGGACGTGTTCGGCGCCTTCGCCTGCCAGAGCGGTGACCTCTACTGGGAATACACTTGCCTGCCCGGCCTCAGCCGGATGCACCAGCACCTGGAGCGCCACGGCGGGCTGGATGCCTTCATCGCCGGTATCCCGGCGATCCGGCCCAAGAACAGCGCGTTCTGGGACCTGATCATGACGGTGTGCTGGGCGGCGGCCTTTGGCAGCAACCCGGACGCACCGCACGGCTTCGACCTGCCCATCGATCCGGTAACCGGCGCGCTCGACGAGCGCGTGTGGGCCCGCTGGCTGGAACACGACCCGGTCCGCAAGCTGGACACCCCGGCCTACGCGGACGCGCTGCGGCGGGCGCGGCTGGCCTTCATCGACGTGGGCCAGTTCGACGAATACCAGTTGCAGGTCGGCGCGCGCGTGCTTCACCAGAAGCTGGACGCCCTGGGCATACCGCACGTGTACGAGGAATATCCCGACGGGCACCGTGACACCCATTATCGCTATGGGGCCTCCCTGCCCCGGCTGGTCGAGGCTTTGAGTTGATCATGACGCGGGGGCGGGTGAAACGTTGGGCCGCGGTCGGGCTCGTCGCCGCGGCGCTGGCGGTCGGGGCGATCGCCTGCTCGCGCTCGACGACCGAGGTGATCTACATCACGGCCACGCCCATGCTCGACGAACTCGGCAACCCGATCATCCCGCCCTCGATGACGCCCGACGAGCCGACCAACACGCCGATCCAGCCAACGCCCAACCCCACGCGCGAGGTGCCCCAACTCGCCAGCGGCGGCGCGTACGTCGTGCAGGGCGGCGACACGCTCGGCACCATCGCCAACCAGTTCGGCGTCAGCATCGAGGCCATCCTGTCCGCCAACGCGCTGACCGACCCGAACGTGCTCGAAGTCGGGCAGACGATCACCGTGCCGGGCGTGGAGATGGCTTACGGCCCCGACTTCAAGCTGATCCCGGACAGCGAGCTGGTCTACGGGCCGAACGCGGCCACCTTCAGCGTGGCGGGTTTCATCAAGTTCCAGCAGGGGTTTCTGAAAGCGTACTCCGAGGATTACCAGGGCGAGACCTGGACCGGCGTCGAGATCGTCGATTTCATCGCCCGGTCCTACAGCGTCAACCCGCGCCTGCTGCTGGCGATCCTCGAATACCGCAGCGGCTGGCTGACCGATGCATCGCCTTCCGAGGAAGACACGCGCTACCCGATGGGCATCGTCAAGGAAGGGCGCGAGGGACTCATGCGCCAGATGCTGGACGCCGCCGACAGCCTGAACGCGGGCTATTACGGCTGGAAGTACCGCGGCCTGACGTCGATCTCGTTCGTGGATGGGCCGCGCGTGTTCTTCGCGCCGACGCTCAACCCCGGCACGGTGGGCGTCCAGTACATGCTGGCCCAGGGCGCGCCCAGCGCGCGGTGGCAGCAGGATGTCCACCCCGCCGGGTTCTTCGAGACGTACATGAGCCTGCTCGGCGATCCGTTCGCCGTGGCCGTCGAGCCGATCACCCCGCCGGACCTCACCCAGCCGGAGCTGACGCTGCCTTTCGCCAGCGGCGAGGAATGGGTGTACACCGGGGGGCCGCACGGCGCCTATAACAGCGGCTCCGCCTGGGGCGCGATCGACTTCGCCCCGCCTGAGCCACCCGACGAACTCGTGATGGCACAGGGGGCGTGTTACGTCTCGCTCAACTGGGTGACAGCGGCGGCCCCTGGCGTGATCGCGCGCAGCGGCGAGGGGTACGTGATCCTCGACCTGGACGGCGACGGAAACGAGCACACGGGATGGGTCCTGGTCTACCTGCACATCGACGATCACGAGCGCATCGCTGCCGGGACGGTCGTCCAGACGGGCGACAAACTGGGGCATCCGTCGTGCCAGGGCGGCATCAGCAACGGGACGCACCTGCACCTCGCCCGCCGCTACAACGGCGAGTGGATCCCGGTCGCCTGCGAAGCCTGCGCCCCCGGCGTGACGGTCCCGCCGTTCGTGCTCGGCGAGTGGACGGTGCACGGCTGGACCAACCAGGAATACCAGGGATACATGACCCGCGCCGGCGATGACGGCTATCGCCAGGCGGATCAGTCCCGCGATTACACGATGAACAGGATCATATGGTGACGCGTATCGACAGGCTACAACGACGCCGGCTGGGTGTGCTCGTGACCGGGTTCATCCTGGTGGTGAGCACCTCCATCGCCTGGGCGGGATCGTCCGGCGCGGACACGCACCGCGAGGCGGCGGCCCAGGGCACGCCCGTACCGCTCCAGTTTCCGACGGCCACGCCTACCGCCGGCCCGCCCACCGAAACCGCGACGCGCACGCCCACCTCGGAGGGGAGGCCCTACGTCGAGGCGATCTCCAACGACACCAACGTGCGCGCCGGGCCGGACATCAACGACACGCCGGTCGGGAAGATCTTCCCCGGCAGGACGTACCCGGTGCTCGGCCAGCGCTTCGACTGGTACCAGATCGAGTTCCCGGACACGCCTTCGGGCACCGCCTGGGTGTATTCCGGCGTCGTGACGCTGACCGGCGATGCGTCCCTGATCGTCCAGTTCGAGCAGGCAGACATCCCAACCCAGGACTCGGCATTCGTCGCCGCCCAGGAAACGCTGGCGGTGGTCACCGGGACGCCCGGCGCTATCGCGACGCTGACGGCGCAGGTGCAGATCACGCCGACCGGCGTCTTCACCGCCGCGCCCGGCGAGGAGGGCCCGACGCTGATGCCCGGCCAGCCGCTGCCCACGTTCACGTTTCCGCCCTACACCAGCACGCCGGTGATCATCCCGCGCGTCGCCCCGTCGTCCGTGCAAACCGACTCGGGCGGCTTGCCGCCGCTTGTGCCGATCCTGGCGCTGGGCGCGTTAGGGCTGTTGGGCCTGCTCGTTTCGCTGCTGCGCCGCCTGTGACGAAGCCGCCGCCGGGTTCGCCGCGCTGCCCTGGCGCGCGTCCACGTCCAGCGCCGCCATGATCGCGATCGCGGCGGCGACAATCACCAGCGGCAGCCCCAGGCGCGCCAGTCGCCGGGCAGGTTCTCGCCGGGCCGGGACGTAGCCCTCGCGGTAGCGCATCACCTGGAGCGCGACGAACGCGCCGAATCCACCGAGCAGGATGACCGTCAACCAGGCCGGGTCCCAGTGGGCTTTGCGGCCCAACTCGCGAAACAAGTCGTCCGCCCAGGCCAGCGACGCGTAAGCGAACGCGAACTGCGCCGCAAACCCGGCCCAGGCCGACCGCGCCAGCGCGGCGCTCCACGCGGCCACGCACCCCGCCAGGACGTATCCCCCCAACGACGCCAGCCCCCACGGCATGGCCGGGGCAATGCCCTGAGGGCCGCTCAACGCCCAGAACACGCCCGCCAGCGCGCCCGCCGCCCAGGTCCCGCGCCGGCTTCCCAGAAGCGATTCCAGCTCCGGCAGCGCCATCCCCCACCACAGCCACGCCCCCACCAGCGGGATCAGCACCACGGCGAAGGCAACCCCAAGCTCGTAGGCGGCGGGTTGCAGGTCCAGCCCGGCCAGCGAATCCGCGAGTTGGGTGATCGGCTGCGGCTGGGGCAAACGCCCGGCCACGTCTTCGAGGCCCGTGTTGGTGAGATCCATGAGCCACCACGCCGCGGGCCAGATGCCCAGCGCGGCCAGCCCGCCCAACACCAGGCTCACCGGGTCGGGCGCATGGCCCGGTGCCGCCGGGTTCACACCGCGCCGGGCGACGAGCGCCGCGCCGCCGGTGACCAACACGGCGAGCGCATATCGCAGTGTGACGATGTCTGTCTCCGCCAGCGTATACTGAATCAGGAACAGGGCGCCCGCCGCAATGGCCGCCATCGACAAGGCTTGCCCGGCGCGCCGGTTCCCGGATGGAGTGGAATTGTGCATATCTGCCTGCCCTTCGTCGCGAACAACCCGATTATAACGACAAATCGGTGATATAATTCTGTGCAGCGCGGTGAAGGAGGCACAACAGCATCATGTCCACGATCAACGTCAGCGAAATCAAGGGCGTTCAGGTCATCGAGATCACGGGACGAATGGATGGTGAGCTGGCTGCACGGATGGGCCAGGCACTTGACGAGGTCCTCAGCCAGGGTCACGACCGGCTGGTGCTCGACCTGGGCAGCGTCGATTACATCAGCAGCCCCGGCCTGCGCGAGATCGTCCGGGCGTACAAGCGCGCCCAGGCGGGCGGCGGCGACCTGCGCATCGCCAACCCGTCCGACCGGGTGCTGGATGTCTTCAAGCTAGCCGGGCTCGATACCACGCTCCGGATTTACCGGTCGGATGCGCAGGCGATCGACAGTTTCTAGCCGTTCCCCGGCTGGCACGCTGCCCGCCGGATGGTATAATCGCCGTCATACTCAAAAGGAGATGCCATTATGGTCATGGAAATCAACACGTCTGAGATGAAACGCGTCCAGCTCTTCGAGGTCATCGGACGTATTGATAGCACGAATGCCGCCGAACTGGGGAGCGCCCTCGATCGGTCGGTGGACGAGGGACGCAACAACCTGGTGCTGGACCTGGGCGGCGTGGAATACATGAGCAGCGCCGGCCTGCGCGAGATGGTACGCATCCTCAAACGGGTCAAGCGTGGCGGCGGCGACCTGCGCATTGCCAACCCGTCCGACCGGGTGAAGGAAGTCCTGGAGCTGGCCGGGCTAGACTCCATTTTCGAGATCTACCCGACGCAAGTCGAAGCTGTCGGCAGCTTTTAACACCGTCCGGATTCGACCATCTACTCGATTCCAGCTATTCCGAGGATTCCTATGGGCGAAGTAAGCCGCCTCGCTATCCCTGCCCGTCTAGAAGAAGTGCGTCACGCCTGCGACTTTGTGGTTGAGGTGGCCGAAGCAGCGAATCTGGATGAACGCGCCGTGTATCACTGCCAGATGGCTGTCGATGAGACGATCACCAACATCATCGAGCATGGCTACGGCTACGAGGGGGGGGACAGCCAGATCGAGATCATCTGCCGCACCGAGAACGATCATTTCCTCATCACCATCACCGACGACAGCCCGGCCTTCAACCCCCTGGAGCACGAAGCGCCCGATCCATCCGAGCCGCTCGACACCCGCGAGCCCGGCGGGTGGGGCATTTATTTCATCCGCAAGTTGATGGACGATGTCACCTACGACCGGGTGAATAACCGGAACCAGCTCACGCTCGCCAAACGCCTGCCCGCCGCCGCGCCTCTGATGGCCGAGAGCGGCGCTGAAGCTGAGGAGCTGTTTCCCACGCAGGCGCTCAACGGCGACGCGGCAGCCGTCTTTCCCGCCGGGCGGCTGGACAGCAACACCAGCGTCATGCTGGAGAAGACCTTGAACATCCAGCTTCAACAGGGTCACGTGTGGCTGTTCGTCGATATGTCGCAGGTGGAGTATATTGCCAGCAGCGGCCTCAAGGTGCTGGTAGCCGCCTGGCGGCGCGCCCAGGGACAGGCCGGCGACGTCATTTTGAGCAGCCTTCAGCCGCGCATCGTCGAGATCTTCGAAATGGTCGGTTTCGACATGCTGTTCCAGATCTTCCCGGACCTGGACGCCGCCCTCGCCGCTCAATCCAAACGAACGTGACCTAACGATCCGGGTTCCACGAGGGAAACCATCGCCTTGGACACCACGCTCATCGTCGTCATGGTGGTCGGCGCCACACTGGCCGTAGGCAGCGCGGGCGTGGGCCTTGCCTTCGGCTACTGGCGCGGGCGCGCGCGGGGGGTCAGCCTCGCCGTCCACGAGGACGTCAGCCCCGAGCTGGACGTCCTGGCCGGGGTGGGCAACGCCATCCTCAGCGTGCAGCTCAAGGTCGATGCGCTCTGCGAGGTCGTCTACCAGCAGGCCACGCGCATCGTCGACACGCAGAACTTCCAGATCGGGCTGTTCGACGGCAACGATTACGTCATCAAGGTCTGGCTCAAAAACGCGGAGCGCATGCCGCCCCAGCGCTTCGAGAACAACGCCGACGACGGCATCATCGGCTGGATCCGGCAGAGCGGCACCGGCCTGCTCGTCCACGATTTCGAGCACGAATGGGACACGCTGCCTGCCCGCCCCAGCTACAGCGGGGGAAACCCCGCCCGGTCGGCCATCTTCGCCCCGCTGATGTCCGGCGGCGAGGCGCTGGGCGTGATCGCCGTGCAGAGCGAGCGCCCCAACTGCTTCACCGACGAGGACATGCGCCTGCTCACCCTGCTGGCGAACCAGTCCTCCGGGGCGATCCGCAACGCACAGACGTTCGAGGCCACGCAAGAACGCGCCCGCCAGCTGAGGCTGATCAACGACGTCTCGCGCCAGGTGACGGCCATCCAGCCGCTGCCCGACCTGTTCCGCCAGATCGTGACGCTCATTCAGGATGCGTTCGGCTACTATGCCGTCAACATCTTCATCGTGGACGAAGCGGCGGGCACGATCCAGCTTCAGGCCAGCAGCCACGAGTCGCTCTCGCCGGACGACCTGATCCTCGCGCCCGGCCAGGGGTTGGTCGGCTGGGCATGGACCAATGTGAAGCCGGTCATCGCGCCCAACGTCGCCGAGGACGAGCGCTTCATGCACACCGTCACGCTCGACGCCACCCGCTCGGAGATCTGCGTCCCGCTGGCCGTTCAGAAACGGGTGATGGGCGTGCTCGACGTGCAGAGCAACCGCCTGGATGCCTTCGGCAGCGACGACGTCTTCATGCTGGAAACGCTCGCCAGCCAACTCGCGCTCGCCATTCAAGAGGCGCAGACCTACGACGCCGAGCGCCGCCAGACGGAGCGCATCAACGCCATGACCGAGGTGGCCCGCGCCCTGGTGTCGATCCTCGACATCGACGACCTGCTCGACGAGGTGGTCGATCTGGTGACCGATCACCTGGGCTACGATCGCGTCCACCTGTTTTTACGCATCGGTGACCGGCTGGTTTTCCGCAGCGGGAGCGGCGTGCACAGCGGGCGCTGGGCGCTGGAGAAGCTGTCCTACGACATCGACGGCGCCGGTATCATCCCGTGGGTGGCCCGCGAAGGCCAGCCCCGCTGGAGCGGCAACGTTCACGACGACGAGTGGTATATCGTCGGGCCGGGCGTGGAGGACACGCTCAGCGAGATGACCATCCCGATCCGGATGGGGTCGCACATCCTCGGCGTGTTCGACATTCAGAGCACCGAGGCCAACGCCTTCAGCGATGAGGACATCGTCCTGATCCAGGCGCTGGGCGACACTGTCGCGATCGCGCTGCGCAACGCGAGCCTGTTCGCCAACGAGACTCGCCGCCGGATGCTGTCCGAAACCCTGCGCGAGCTGAGCACGGTCCTCGGCTCGTCGCTCGACCTCAACAGCGTGCTGGACGGCATTCTCGTCGGCCTGGAGCGCGTCGTGGAATACACCGCCGGGCTGATCCTGCTGCTGGACGAAGACGACGACGTGTACACCGTCAGCGCCGCGCGGGGCGAGATCCTCGATCCCGAATCGGACATCTGGGACGAAACGATCCCGTTCGACGAGGCGACCGACCAGCGCCTGGGCGACCTGATCCACCGGCTGAACACGCATCCCGAAGAAGCCGAGGCCATCGCCCACGACGACATCCTGGTGCCGCTGCGCGTGGCCGGCGAGCCGATTGGCTACCTGGCGATCGAGCGCATCGGCCCGGACCGCTTCACGCCGGAAGAAAACGAGATCATCGCCACCTTCGCCAACCAGGCCGCCGTCGCCATCACCAACGCCCAGCTCTACATGGCGCAGCGCGAAGAAGCCTGGGTGTCCAACGCGCTGCTGCAGGTCGCCGAGGCGACCGCGCGCGCCACCAACCTGGACGAGGTGCTCAGCACCGTCGCGCGCATCACGCCGCTGCTGGTCGGCGTCGAGTGGAGCGCGGTGGTCCTGGCCGACGACGCGAACACGTTCCGCATCGTCGAGATCGCCGGGCCGTCCGCCGAGGTCACCGGCGCGCTGACCGGCCTCACCCTCACGCCCCAGTCGTGGCCGCTGCTGGCCCAGATCAAGCAGGACGGCCAGCCGGTCCTGATCGACAGCAACACCGTCCAGCCCGCCAACATGCCGATCGACGTCAACATCGGCCAGGGCGTGATCCTGCCGCTGTTCGCCAAGGGCGAGGTGATGGGGCTGCTGCTCATCGGGCAGCAGGACGACAGCGAACCAATGACCGATCGCAAGATCGAGCTCGTGAGCGGCATCGCCAACCAGGCCGCGCTGGCGATCGAAAGCGCCCAGCTTTTCGCCGCCCAGCAGGAAGAAGCCTGGGTCACCACCGCCCTGCTCCAGGTGGCCGAGGCCGTCAACACCCAGATCGACCCCGACCAGAGCCTGGAAACGGTCGTCCGCCTGACTCCGCTGCTCGTAGGCGTGGAGCGCTGCGCGATCCTGCGCTGGGACAACGACCAGAACTGCCTCGCCGGGGGGCCGTCGTGGGGCCTGCCCCCCGACGCGACCGCGGCGTTTCACGGCCTGACCTTCACCGAAGAGGACGGCCAGTTTCTCGCGGATTTGTTGACCTGCACCGAGCCGCAATCCGCCGGGGTCGGGACGGACTGCCCGCTGCCGCCCGCCCTCCAGCGCCTGTTCGAAAGCCCCACCCTGCTCGGCCTGCCGCTGATCGCGCGCGGGCACCTGGTAGGGGCCATGCTGGTCGATCACCCGGCGCTGGGCGGCCAGATCGATCAGCGCCGGCTCAACATCCTGAGCGGCATCGCCCACCAGACCGCCCTGGCGCTCGAAAACTCGCGGCTGCAATCTGAAGCGACCGCCGCCGAGCGCATCGAGCGCGAGCTGGAAGTCGCGCGCGGCATTCAAACCAGCTTCCTGCCCGATACGTTCCCTGCTGTGGCCGGGTGGGAAGTCGCGGCGGTGTACCGCGCGGCGCGGCAGGTCGGCGGCGATTTCTACGATTTCTTCCCGGTCGACGAACACCACTGGGCGATCGTGGTCGCCGACGTGGCCGACAAGGGCGTGCCGGCGGCGCTGTTCATGGCCCTGTCGCGCACGCTGCTGCGCGCGGTCGGCTCCAACCGCCAGACGCCGTCCGTCACTCTCAGCCGCGTGAACGATCTGCTGCTGCGCGACACGCGCTCGGAGTTGTTCGTCACCGTCTGGTACGGCCTGTGGGATGCGCAAACCGGGAAGATCACGTACTCCAGCGCGGGCCACAACCCGCCGGTCATCGTCCGCGCGGATGGGTCCGCCCAACTGCTGAGCATCAGGGGGATCGCCCTGGGCGTCATTCCGGAAATTACGCTCCAGCAGGAAGAGGTCACGCTGGGGCCGGGGGATATGCTGGTGGCGTACACCGACGGCGTGACCGAAGCGCTGCGCTCCGATCAGGCCGAGTTCGGCGTGGTCGGCCTGCAATCGACGCTCGTCAATCTGCGCGCCAAACACGCCAGCGACATCGCGAAAGGTGTGCTGGGGGCGGTGGACACCTTCGCGGCGGGCGAACCCCAGTTCGACGACGTGACCCTGATCGTCCTCAAGCATGCCAGCGGCGAGAACGCCCCCGAGGGAGCCCAGGCGGGCTGACCCTCGCGCCCCCGTTCGACGCCCCGCCGCCAAGCCGGACGCGCTAGTTGCGCCCCCAGTTGTCCCATTCCAGGCAGGAACCGGTCGCCGGGTTGTAATGGCTCGCGCCGCCATAGCACGCGCCGGGCAGGGGCTCGCCGTTTTCGTCCACCCGGTTCGCGTCGATGTCGTCGAGATTCACCTGGTCCGGCGACATGACGGTCACGCAGTCGATCGCGCCCAGCGGGTTGAGCGGCTGGCGCGGCTCGAGCAGCGGCTGGCTCGGGTTGAAGTAGTTGTAGGTCAGCCGGCTGACGTCTTCGATCAGCTCCCACGCCTGGAGCGTCGGCAGGTTATTGCCGTCTTTGTCCAGCTCCCAGGTGTACATCACGAGCACGTAATCGCCGCCGGGCGAGAACACGATCGCCGCGTCGGCGCTCGTGCCGGGCGGCCCCCAACCGTTCTTGTGCGCCACGCGCGTCCCCTCCGGCACGCCCAACTCGATCAGCCGACCGATCCGGTTGCCGCTCAGCACTTCGAGCATCTGCCGGCATTCGGTCTGCGTGATGTCGTCCGGGTAGAGCGCCATCAGGCCGCTGCCATTGTTGGCGCAGTCGTAAATCTGGGTGAGCAGCATCCCCATGTCCTCGGCGGTCGTCTGCGCGTACGGATCGGTCGCGGCGTTGAAATCGGGGTTGCCCTGCGTCTGCGGGCGGCACACCGCCGCCTCGAACTCGTAAGCGCGGTCGGCCACCCACAGCGGCGCGCTGATGTAGGTCTGCTCCGCGCCGAGTTCCTGCGCCGAGCACGACACCTGGTTCAGCCCGTTGCGCAGTTGCGCTTCCGCCGTCGTTATGTCGCCGGTCGCGCCCGAAACCTGCATCAACAGGTTCGACGAGGCGTTATTGCTGCACAGAATCGACTCGGTGAGCAGGTACGCCGACTCCTGGTCCATCAGTAGTTTCTGTTTGAACAGGTTGATCATGATCGGGATCTTGATCGTGCTCACGCCGCTGTGGCGCACGTCTTCCAGAATGCCGATCTCCTCGCCGGTCGCCAGGTCCATGACGTACACCGACGCCAGCGTTTCGTCGCCGTTGTACACAAAGCCGCGGTTCGCCATCAGGTCGAGGATCGCCTGCCGCAGCGTCTCCATGCCGCCCTCCGCGCCGCCCACTTGCAGCGTCGGCAGGTCGACGCGCCGGTTGGGCGCTTCAGGCTGCACCAGCGCCTCCATCACCAGCGGCACCGCCGCATCGACGTCCAGCCCCTGCCCCATCTGCCCGGACCGGAACGTGAGCGTCCCCAGGTCGAACCCGGCATCGCCCGGCTGGATGTCGTACCGTTCCTTGAGGGCGAGCAGGTAGTCGCGGACGTTGCTCTCGACCACCTCCGCGTTCAGCGGCACGGTCACCGCCGCCACCGGGCGCCGCCCCAGGAAGTTCCAGAACCCCGCCCAAAAGTCCTGCGATTGCGTGCTCTGGGCGCGGGCTTCGGCCAGCATGGCCTCCGCGTTCAGACGAAAGCCGACCTCGACCGGGTCCAGCACGATCGGGCTGCCCAGGTAAAACAACTGGACCGGCTGGTCTACATAGATTTCTTCCAGGCGAATCTGGACGTCGGCCTCGCTCAGCCCGCCGACCGGGATCCCCGCGATGGTGAGATCCGTTGGCAGGTCGTCCTTCGTGCTGCTGTACTCGACAAGTTCGAGCATCCCCAGGATGATGGCGCCAAACAGCAGCATCGAAGAGAGGATTTCCAGCACGGGCACGCGCATCCGGTGCTGGCGTTCGCCTAATCGTCCGTATTCCACGTGTGCACCTCCCGAATCGCTTTTTCGTGAAACGCCACCAGCGGCGGCAGCGCGTCGCGCGGCGCCCAACGATAACTCATCAGCTCATGGCTCAGCCGGATCGGCTGCGAGTGCCCGGCCAGCTCGCACAGGTAAACCACGTCCATGTGGGCGCGCATATCCGGCGCCCGCTCGATCAACACCGGTCGGACCGCCCGCACGCGCAGCCCCGTTTCCTCGAAGAATTCGCGCTCGACGGTCTGCGCGGGGTCCTCGCCGCGCGCCAGCCACCCGCCGGGCAGGCCCCAGGGTCGCCGCGCGTGGAGGACGTGCTCCACCAGCAGCACCCGCCCCGCCGAGTCGAACAGCAGGCCCACCACGCCCACCGTGAACCGGGGCTGGAACAGGCCATATGCCCGCTGCACGAGGCGCGCCGCCCACGGGTGGCGCTGCACCAGCCCGGCGATGCGCCGGTGCCACTGGCGCCGCTCGGCATGGATCACGCCCGCTGTTCGTTCCAGGTCGGTCACTCGCCCCTGCTCCGCCGTACAAACCACAAGAGGCCAAAAACGCCCGATCACACCAGACGCCTGGCCCCCCAGGTATGCCCATTGATGTCGCGGGCGAGTGTACCGCGCCGCTTGCGGAAATGCCAAATCCGATATGTACTAGTATAATTCAAACCGAATTGCAACCCCTAACCGACGACTCCGGGCGTGTGGCGCGCGACCGTGCTATACTGGGCCAACACCGAGGGGGATCCGGAGAGGAGCCACGATGGATTCAGCTCCAGAGTTTTTCGACCTATTCGTCGAGCCGACGGGCGAACTGATTTATTTCCTGGCGGTGTTTGCCATCAGCCAGGCCGCCCTGTTGATGGCGCTCGGCCAGCGGATGCGCGGCTCCGGCGAGACTGCCGCCGGTCGCTACGCGATTCTGCTGGCGGGAGTCGTCGCGGCGTGGATCGCCATGGGCGCGGGCGGGCTGTACGCGGTCGTCACCGACACGCCGAATGACGCCGTCCTACCGCCGCTGGAGCGCGCGGTCAACACCCTCGTGATCATCTTCGCCAGCGCCGCCCTGCTGGCCGCCGACGCCGAGGAACCTCAGCGCCGGACCTGGCGGCTGACCGGCCTGCTGGTGCTCGCGACGGTCGCCGCTTACGCGTACACCGCCTGGAAGTGGGAGCCGCTGGCCGGCACCGAGGCGTTCAACCAGCACGACCTGGGATTCGCCTGGACGTTCGCCACTGGGCTGCTGCTCATTGGCGGGACAGCCCTCCTCCTGACCCGTTTCACGCAAACCGCCGACATCCCGCTCAAACTGCTGTTCTTCGTCGTGCTGCTCATCGGCCACAGCTACACGCTCATTCGCATGAACGGCGACCGGCTGGAAGGCGACACGTCGGGCGCGATCCGGCTGGCCTTCCTCACGGCGATGCCGGTGCTCACCGTGGTCATCTACCGGCTGGTGCTCGAACGGCTGACCATCGCCATCGACGAGGTGTCCGAATACGCCGAAGCCGTTTCGCGGCCACAGACCGCCGCCGGGGCGCCCCCTGCCCCGCGCCCCATCCAGACCACGCCCGCGGGTTTCGTCTCCCATTCCGAGTCGATGATCCTGCTCAAGGCCATTGGCCTGATGCTCGAGAAGGAGGAGCCGGACGCCATCCCGCGCCAGATCGTCAGCGCGGTCGCCTCGGTGCTCAAGGCGGATGTCGCCGTGCTGCTCTCGCGCGATGACGACCAGTGGGCCGACGTGATCGCCGCCTTCGACAACATTCAGCAGCGCCTGATCCCCGGCCTGGCTCTGAACCTGGACGAGCAGCCGACGCTGCGCGAGGCTATCGCCAGCAAGTCGCAGATGCTCCTGCGCGCGGACACGAACATCGATGAGCTGGTCGACCTGTACACGCGCCTCGACATCACCCAGCTCGGCCCGGCGTACATCCAGCCGCTGACGCGGTCCGGCGCGGTAGTGGGCGTGCTGGTCGTCGGCCTGCCGTACACCAACCGCGAGCTTCTGAACACGGAATCGAGCCTGCTCGAAGGGCTGGGCCCCGTCGCCGCCCGCCTGATGGCGCTCAGCCGCGCCGCGCAGCTTCGCCACGTGGAAGCCGAAGGTAAGGCTATCGAGGCGGTCGTGGCCGGCGAATCTCCCGACGAAATCGACGCGGAGAGCGTCCAGCGCATGCGCCTGGAGATGCAGAGCAGCCTGGCGCTTGCCCAGGAGCAGATCGCCGAATTGAGCCGCATGGTGCGCGATCTGCAGGTGGAGCTGGACTACGAGCGCAGCCGCCTGGCCCAACTGGTCGAAGACGGCGACGAAGCGCAAACCATCTCGCAGCGCATCGAAACGCTCTCGCGCGAGCGGCAGGAGCTTGCTGCCGAGCGCGAGCTGCTCTCGCAGGCGCTCCAGGAGGCGCAGACCGCCCTGGTCAGCGCGACCGCCGAGGGTGACGAGAGCATCTACACCACCATGATCGAATCGCTGCGACGCGAGCGTGACGAGCTTGAGGTCCAGAAGACCAAGCTGGAGCGCGCGCTGGAAGACATCCGCGCCGCGCGCGAGGTCGCGGTGCCCCAGGCGCTGCGCGACATGCTCGAAGAACTGAGCGAAGACAAGGCCCGCCTGACTGCCGAGCGCGACACGATCCAACAGGAGCTTGAGGACGTCCAATCCCAGCTTCAGGCGCTGGGTTTCGAGGGCGGCCCGCTGGCCGTGGCGAAGGCGCTGGGCCAGCTCACCGAGGAGCGCGCCTATTTCAAGTCCCGCGCCGAGAAGATCGCCCAGGAACGCGATCTGCTGCGTGAGGAACGCCGCCAGCTCGAGGACAAGCTGAGGCGCGAGGCCGAGCGCGAAGCCCAGCTCGCCGCCCTGGAAGCGGACATCCGGCGGCTGGCGACCGACCGCGAGGCGATCAGCAAGCAGCGCGACTCGATCCGCGCCGAGCGCGACGAACTGCTGAAGGCGCGCGAGCAGTGGTTCGACCAGCGCACGCGCCTGATCGCCGAAGCCACCGTGATCCAGAACGAGATGGACGACGCGCTGTTCGAGATCAACCACGTGACGGCGCGGCTGAACGAGGTCAGCGCCGAGCGCGCCGATCTCGAAGCCGACCGCGACCGGCTGCTGGCCGAGACGACCGCGCTCAGAACCGAGCGCGACCAGCTTCTCGCCCGCGACGAAGGCAACCGCGAGCTGCTCGAACAGTTGGGCGCGGATGGCGTGGGCGCGCTCAAGCACATGATCGACGAACTGACCGGCGAACGGCACCGGCTCGAAGGCGAGCTGCTGGAAGCCCAGCAGCAAATATCGCTGCTCCAACAGCAGCACGTCCGCGCACCGAGCGGCTCCACCACGCAGCAACTGCGGCCCATCGCGCCGGAAAACGCCGACGTAGTGATGGCGATTGCGCAGGAGCTCCGCACGCCGATGAGCTCGATCATGGGCTACACCGACCTGCTGCTCAACGAATCGGTCGGCATTTTGGGCGCGCTTCAGCGCCAGTTCATCCAGCGCGTTCAGGCCAACGTGGATCGCCTCGCGCACCTGACCGAGGACCTGATCAGCCTGACCATGCTGGACTCCGAGGAGTTCAAGCTCCAGCCCGCCATGCTGGACATGCTCGAAGTGATCGAGGATTCGCTCACCCGCGCCGGCAACCAGTTCCGCGAGAAGGACATCACGCTCCACATGCGCCTGGCGGACCGGCTGCCACCGCTGCGCGCCGACCGCGACGCCATGCAGCAGGTGATCATGCAGCTTCTATCCAACGCCTATCTGGCATCGCCGGTCAGCGGCGAAGTCACCATCACCGCCGAACAGGCATCGAACTTCGTGCCACCCATCAGCGACGACGTGGCGCCGGTGCCTGCCCCGGCGGATGTCGTGCACGTTACCATTACGGACCAGGGGGGCGGCGTCCCGCCCGACCAGCAGCGGCGCGTGTTCGGTCGCCTGTACCGTGCCGACAACCCGCTGATCGAAGGCATCGGCGACACCGGTGTGGGGCTGTCCATCGCCAAGGCGCTGGTTGAGGCTCACGACGGGACCATCTGGCTCGAAAGCGAGTTGGGAACGGGCAGCACGTTCCACTTCATCATCCCGCTCTCAACTCCCGCGACAGAGGAGGCATGATCTGATGCAGCGCCGCCGGAACCGCAGCAGTGAACTAGTCGTCGCTATCGTCGCCGTGGGCACGGTCGCCCTGGCCCTGACGCTTGGCGTGATTCTCAGCCTGAGCCGCAGCGCGGACGAGCCGTCCGCGGACGAGGAAACGAGCACGGCTGTCGCCCGCATCGAGGACGTCGCAACGGATACGCCCACCGTGACGGACACGCCGCGCCCCAGCGACACGCCCACTGCCGAACCGGACACCGCCACTCCGACGGCGCCTCCGGCCACAGCGACGCCCACGCGCGAGCCGTCCGCGACGCCGTCGCCCGAGCCCAGCGACACGCCCGAACCGGCGCCCACCGCCGGGCCGACGGACACGCCGCAGCCGGAACCGTCCGATACGCCGGAGCCGATCATTGTCGTCGTGACGGACACGTCGCAGCCAGCGCCATCCGATACGCCTGAGCCGATCATTGTCGTCGTGACGAACACGCCGGAGCCGTCCAACACGCCGCAGCGCACCCAGACCGCCGCCGTCGCGGCGCTGGCGAGCACGGCCACACCCGTCCCCAGCCCGACCAGCACATCGACTCCCGAGCCGACCGACACACCCACCGCGACCGCTACGGACACGCCGACGAACACGCCGGAGCCAACCGTCACGCCGACGGATACGCCGACGACCACGCCAGAGCCAACGGCAACGAATACGCCAGAACCGACCGAAACACCCACGGACACACCCGAACCGACAGCTACGCTCACGCCGCCGCCCACCTCAACCGATACGCCGGAACCGACGGCCACACCAGAACCCACCGCCACGAATACGCTCGAACCGACGGATACGCCAGAACCCACCGCAACCGGCACGGATACCTCGACGCCGCAGCCGACGGCCACCAGCACACCAGAACCGACGTCAACCGATACGCCTCAGCCAACCAGCACCGTGACGCCCAGCGCGACGAACACGCCGACGCCGCAGCCAACCAACACCAGCACGCCGACCGCGACCGCGACGGCTACTATCACCCACACGCCGGAACCCACCACGACGGTCACACCATCGCCCACGCCGCAGCCGACCAGCACGCCGACACCGACCGTGACCCTGACGCCGACCTTCACGCCGTCGAATACACCGACGGACACGCTGACACCAACGCCCACCGACACGCTCACGCCGTCGGCCACGTTCACGCCCACAGCCACGCTGACCTTCACGCCCTACCCGACGCTCACGCCCAGCATCACGCCGTTTGGCGGCGAGCGGACCCGCACCCCCAGCCCCGGCGGCTGCCTGATCCCGCAGGACTGGGTCGCCTACACCATCCAGCCGGGTGACACGCTTTTCCGGTTGTCGCGCCGCTTTGGGCTGCCCGTGGACGAACTGACCGAGGCGAACTGCATCAAGGACCGGGACAACATCACCGCCGGGCAACTGCTGTACGTCCCGCCGGGCACCGACGTCACCCCGCTGGCACCGCTCGCCACGCCGGGCACCTTGAGCGCACCGGCTGGCCCGTTGAGCTTCGACTGTGGCAACCCAGCCGCCACCATCTCGCAGCCCCTGCCGGGCACGGTCCTGCGCGGAGCGGTCGCCATCTATGGCGCGGCCACTCACCCGGACTTCCAGTTCTACCGGCTCCAGGTGTCCGGCAGCACGACGCAGGACTCGGCCTTCGCCACGCTGGACGTGTACCGCTCCCCGGTGCAGCAAGGCCAGCTCGGCACCATAAACACGGCGGCGTTCGCGCCCGGCGACTACTGGCTGCGCCTGACAGTGGTCGATAACACCGGCAACTTCGTGCCCCAGTGCACGATCCGGGTCCGCTTCGAGCCGTGAGGGCGAGTGATGGGCTCCGCTGACGTCTTTCACCTCACGCTCGATACGCCGATCGGGCCGGTCACCGTCACCGGGAACGCGAACGGAATCACGCGCGTGGGATTCGACGACGACGCGCCGGCAGCGAGCGATCCTGCCGGCGTGCCCGACGCCGTGCGCGACTGCGCCCAACAACTCCGCGAGTACTTCGACGGAAGCCGCCGCGAGTTTTCCGTGCGACTCGCCCCGTCCGGCACGCCGTTCCAGCAGCGGGTATGGCGCGCGCTGCTGGCGATCCCCTTCGGGCGGACGACGACCTACGGCGCGCTGGCCGCGGAGCTTGGCGATCCGAAGACGATCCGCGCCGTGGGCCGCGCCAACGGGCAGAATCCGATCGCGATCGTCGTGCCCTGCCACCGCGTCATCGGCAGCGACGGCTCGCTGGTGGGCTATGGCGGCGGTCTGTGGCGCAAGCAGTGGCTGCTGGAGCACGAAGGGCGCGCCGTCCAACCGCCGCTGTTCCCGCTCGACTGACGCGGCGGCTCCGAACCGGCGCGCATCCGAACGCTTTCCCAACGCTCCGCCGCCGGACACTTGCCAACATCCGATCCCGCGCTAGACTATCGCTGCATACCCACCACGGAGATGAATTGATGCTGCGTAGGATTCACGTAATTGTCCCGGCCCTGATGGTATTGTTTGTGTCGAGCGTTTTCCTGATTCCGCCTGTGCTTCCGGCGGGAAATGCGTCGGCGGCGTTGCAGGCCACCGTGCCGCCTACCAACACCCCGCGCGTGACGATCCCGCCCACGAATACGCCGCGCGCCACCACGGCGCCCCTGCTGCCCACGGCGACCGACACGCCGCCGCCCAGCGCCACGTGGACGCCCAGCCCGACCGTCCCACCCACCGACACGCCGACGCCGGAGCCCACCGAGCCATCGCACCTGCCGACGCCGACGTTGTATTACCCGCCGGACTATACGCCCAAGCAGCCCCAGCCGACCGCCATCCCGACGGCGATGCCCCGGCTCCGCTCCACGGACGAGACGGGCGCCCCCTACGAGCTGCTGAACATCCTGTTGATCGGCCACGACGGGGCGCTGGTGCCCAACGACCCGAACTTCCACACCGACACCATGATCATCGTGTCGATCAACCGTGGCACGAACACGGTCAGTATGATCTCGCTGCCGCGTGACCTGTACGTGTACATCCCCAACTGGGGTATGCAGCGCCTGAACCAGGCGTATTGGTACGGCGAGGCCATCGGCTGGACGGACGGCGGCTGGGGCATGATGCGCCAGACGATCCTGTACAACTTCGGGATCGAGACGCACTATTACGCCATGGTCGATTTCGACGGCTTCGAGGAAATCGTCGACGCGGTTGGCGGCGTGACGATCGCGGTCGACTGCCCGATCCTGGACGACATCTGCGTCGAGAACTGCGACGACGGGATCGCTGGCAACGAAACCTGGGACAAGAAAGTGATCGATGTCGGCGTGCATCACATGGACGGCGACGAAGCACTGTGGTATGCCCGCAGCCGCGAGAACACGATCGACTTCGACCGGGGCCGCCGCCAGCAGCAGTTGCTGCGCGCCATATGGGCCGCCAGCCGCGACGCCGGAATCATCACCCAGCTCCCGGACCTGTGGGACCAGATGACCTCGGTCGTGCAGACCAACTTCCCGCTCACCGAAGCCATCCCGCTCATCCCGCTGGCGCTGAGCCTGGAGCCGAACAGCATCGAGAACCACTTCTTCCGCAAGAACGTCGAGACGGTCGCCTGGTCGCCGGACGGCGTGACCAACGTCCAGCTTCCCCACCCAGACGGCGGCATGCAGCGGCTGGTCGAAAACTTCCTGTCGCCGCCCACGCACAACCGGCTCGTGCTCGAAAACGCGCGGATCGACATCTGGAACGGCACCGAGAACGATGGTTGGGACATCGTGGCGACCGACCGGCTGGCCTGGGAGGGGTTCGCCCCTCACGCGGCGGGTCACGCCGCCCAAACCGATTACGCCGACACGGTCATTTACGACTACACCGGCAACACCAAGGGCAGCAGCCTGAACGATCTGGTCAAACTGCTGAACATCAAGCCGGAGAACGTCTTCCCCGATCCGGACCCGAACCGGACGGTGGATTTCGAGATCATCCTCGGCGCCAACTACAACTCCTGCGTGAATCGCCAGTGGATCGATCCGGCGACCATGAACTGAGGTCCTTGACAGAGCAGGGCCGGACAGCGGCCCTGTTCTGCTATACTGCGCTTGGGGCGTGATGACCACTTCTCGCTCTCGACGTGATCCCGGCCCTCGCCATCATAGGCGCCGGCGCGATGGGCGCGCTTGCCAGACGCGCCCGCCGGGCCTAAGCTTAGGGGCAGTATCTCAGGTCATCCCCAGGAGCCAGCCATGCGCTTTCCCTCCCCGCCACGACATCTGCTCATGCTCGGATTGTTCCTCGGCGCGCTCGTCCTCGCTGCGTGTGGCAGCGAGAAGACCGGCAGCATCCCCGGCAGCACCGTGATCACGCTCCGGCCCCGGCCCGTCGCCACCGTCTTACCGGGCTGCGTCACCGGCGAGCTGTCGGACTGGTACGAGGTCGCCGGGACGCTGATCGGCACCTTCAAGGACGAGAGCAACGCGGCCCTCGACCGGGAGCCGGACGCGATGGGGCCGGTCCTCGACCGCCTGATCGATCTGCGCGACGCGATCACCAACCAACCGGTGCCGGAATGCGCGCTGGATGCTCACGGCGAGATCGCGCTGGCGATCCAGGAAATGCTGACCGCCTTCCAGCGCTACATCAACGGCGACCTCGACGCGGACGGGCTGGCGGAACACGTCACCGCGGGCAGCACCCGCATCGAGTCCGACGTGGCCGACCTGCTGGGCAGCGTGCGGGGCACGCTCGACGAGCAGAATCGCCGCGACCGCCAGACGCCCCAACCCACTGCCGGCAACTAGAAACCTTGCTTGTCGTTTGCGCTGTCAGGTATAATTGGGGCTGAAAAGAAACGACCTGAAAAAGCCAACAAACGAACACATTGGGGAGATACCAACTACATGTCTGGTCATAGCAAGTGGTCCACCATCAAGCGGAAGAAAGGGGCCGAAGACGCGAAGCGCGGCAAGATCTTCACGCGGATGGCGCGGGAGATCACGATGGCGGCTCGCGAGGGCGGTCCCGATCCAGAGTCCAACTCGGCGCTCCGTCTGGCGATCGACAAAGCCAAGGGCGTGAATATGCCCAAAGACAACATCGAGCGTGCCATCCATCGCGGCGCCGGAATCGGCGAAGACGCCGTGCAAATGGAAGAGATCGTGTACGAGGGCTATGGCCCGCATGGCGTCGCCTTGGTCATCAACGTGGTGACCGATAACAAGAATCGCACCCTCGCCGACCTCAAATACGTGTTCAACCGCAATGGCGGCAACATGGCGAGCGCGGGCTCGGTCACCTGGCAGTTCGACCAAAAGGGCTACATCGCGATCAAAGCCGCCGGCGCCGATTTCGAAGAGGCGTTCATGGTCGCGGCTGAGGTGGGCGCCGACGACGTGCAGGAAGAAGACGAGATCTTCGCCGTCTACACCCCGCGCGAAGGCCTGGCCCGCGTGGCAGCGGCCCTGACCGAAGCCGGTTTCGAGCTCGAGGAACGCGAACTCATCTGGATGGCGCAAAACGAAGTCGCGCTGGAGACCCAGCAGGCCCTCCAGGTCATGAACCTGATCGAGAAGCTCGAAGACCTGGACGACGTGCAGAGCGTCGCGTCCAACCTGGACATCACCGACGAAGTCGCGTCGGCGCTCGAAGCCGCCTGAGCCGGCCTGCTTCCGCCTGGACTATACCGCGCGCCCATTCCCCAGGGCGGACCGGTCGCTGCCGGCGTCGCTCTGGGGCTCATTCTCCACGACAAGGACACACCATGGGGCCCATCTTTGACGCAGTGCTGCGTTTCTTCGAGGACGACCGCTGGGACGTTGCCCGGCTGGACGGCGAGCCGGTGTTGAGCATGAACGTGGCCGGGAAAAACGGCCAGTGGCGTTGTGTCGCCAAGTCCCGCGAGGAGCAAAAGCAGTTCGTCTTCTATTCCGTGTGCGGCACGTCCGCGCCCGAACACCGCCGCCAGGCCGTGGCGGAATTCGTCACTCGGGCGAACTTCGGCATGGTCATCGGCAATTTCGAGTTGGACTTCGACGACGGCGAAATCCGTTACAAAACGAGCATCGATGTCGAGGGCGTCTCTCTGGCCCCGGCCTTGATCAAGAATCTCGTGTATGCCAACGTGCTGATGATGGACCGCTACCTGCCGGCGATCACGCAGGTCATCGAGGGCACTGCCTCGCCACGGGCCGCGGTCGCGTCCGTAGAAAGCTGAGACTCACCCATGCTCGTGTTAGGAATTGATCCCGGCACCGCGACCACCGGCTATGGGCTGGTGCGCGAGCACGAGGACGGCGCGCTGGAGGCCATCGCCTACGGCGTGATCACCACGCCCGCCCGCACGCCCATGCCGGATCGTCTGCGCCAGATCTACCACGACATTACCGCGCTCATCGCCGAGCACCGGCCCGACGCCGCCGCCATCGAAACGCTCTACTTCGGCAAGAACGTCACCACGGCGATCACGGTGGCCCAGGGGCGCGGCGTGATCCTGCTGGCGCTGGCCGAGGCGAACCTGCCGATCCGCGAGTACAAGCCTGCCGAGATCAAGCAGGCCATCGCCGGGTACGGCAATGCCGACAAGATCCAGGTCCAGGAGATGATCCGCCAGCTTCTCGACCTGGACTCGCTCCCCCGGCCCGACGACGCCGCCGACGGGCTGGGCGTCGCCATAACCGATCTGAACGCCAGCCGGTTCGACCGGTTGGCATCCGGCTAGAGGGGTGAGGATGCCGCGATGATTGATGTTGTAACCGGGCAGATTGCCGCTATCCACAATACGCACATCGTCGTGATGGTGGGCGGCGTGGGGCTGCGCGTGCTGGTCCCCAAGACGGTATTCGACGCCATCGACGGGCGCGGCCAGACGGTCACGCTGTACACGCATCTGGCCGTACGCGAGGACGATCTCGCGCTGTACGGTTTCGTGGACCCGGACGAGCGGAGTCTGTTCGAAACGCTGATGAAAGTCAGCGGCGTGGGGCCGCGCCTGGCGCTGGCCGTGATCGGCACCCTCACCATCGAGCACCTCAACCACGCCGTCGCCCACGAGGAGCCGGACATCCTCACGCGCGTGCCCGGCGTGGGTAAGAAGCTGGCCCAAAAACTGGTCTTCGAGTTGAAGGACAAGCTCGCGATCGACCACGCGACCGGGCTGACGGCCATCAGCGACATCGACACCGACGTGCTGGCGACGCTCACCGCGCTCGGCTACAGCGTCGTCGAAGCGCAGGCCGCCCTGCAAGCCATCCCGCGCGACGCGCCGCAAGACGTCGAGGAGCGCGTGCGGCTGGCGCTCCAGTATTTCAGCTAACCGGGAGAGAAGCCCCCCATGAGTGATACCCCCACCCCGCGCGATGAGCTGTTCAACCGCCGCGTGCCCGTGCTCGACAAAGGCTGGATCGAGCTTCAGGACCTGATGGGCGACGATCTCGCCATCGTCAACGCGGCGCGCGTCTCGTTCCTGGGCGAGAGCAAGGGGTCCGAAAAGGACAAGAAGCTGCTGTTCTACCTGCTCAAACACCGCCACACCTCGCCGTTCGAACAGGTCGAGTTCAAGTTTCGCGTGCGGGCGCCGCTGGTGACGTGGTGGCAGTGGGTCCGGCACCGTACCTGGAGCGTGAATGCGCAGTCCGGGCGCTATACCCCGTTCGAGGAGGGCGACTTCTACGTGCCGGACGCGTGGCGTCTCCAGTCGCCCGACAACAAGCAGGCCAGCCTGGGCGAGTTGGACGCGGGCCGGGCAGCCGATCTCACTGGCAAGCTGCTGGAACACTACGAGCGCTCGTACCGGCTCTACCAGGAAGCGATCGAAGCGGGCGTCGCGCGCGAAATGGCGCGCATGTTCCTGCCCGGCTTTGCCGTGTATTACACCTGGGTCGTCAAGGTGGACGCGCACAACCTGATGAACTTCCTGCGGCTGCGCATGGCGCCGGACGCCCAGTACGAGATCCGTGCCTATGCCTGGGCCATCTACGAGCATTTCTTCAAGCCGGCCCTGCCCTGGACCGCCGAGGCGTTCGAGAAGTTCATCATCCCCACGCTGGGACCGATGGCCGGCTGATCAAACTAAAATGGGCAGACGCCGGTCGTCGCGCGTCTGCCCATCCCGCTCATTCCCCCCTGGGAAACTACGGGAACGAGGTAATGATCTCTCCGCTGATGGCGTAGCACACGCGGTCGCCGTTCTCGTCGATCGCCCTGACTTCCCACCCGTACACGTTCGCCTGGGTGAAGACGTCCCCCGGCACCGTGTACGAACTGCCCGGCGCGATGGCGCTGTGCACCACGCTGCCGCCGGGGTGCCGTATCTCGACGATGTAGTTGTCGAATCGCCCGATTGGCTGCCACGACAGCGTCACCGACTGGCCCACGTAGACGCGGACGTCACCGATAATGGCTTGCAGCTCGCGGCAGTAATCGGGCTGGGACGTCCAGGTGGGCGCCGGCGTCCCGGTCGGGATATTGGAGCTTGCGCCGCTCTGCCCGGCGTCACCGCCGGTCGCGGGCCGGACGGAGCGCGGCGTCACGGTGGGCCGCGCCTGAGCTGCGCCGGGAGTCCACGTCGGCGGGAGTTGCTGGCCGCCCGGCGACTCACCGGGGGTCACATCCGCGCCCTGGGCGGCGGGCTCGTCAGCCGGGTCGTCGGGGAGGACGGTCACCGTGGGCGATGGAACGAACCCCGGCGGTAACGGCGTCCAGGTGGGCGGGAGCGGTGTCGGCTCGAACGGCGTGCGGCTGGGCGTGGCCGTGGGCGCGGCATCGTCGCCGCCGCAGGCCGCCAGCAGCAAGACGAGGGCTGCCCCCCAGATCAATTTGCGCATGTGCTCGCTCCCCGTTCGCAGCAAGGTCTACAGCAAGTATCCAAACGCCAGCCCAAACAGCACCAGGGCCACCAGAATCACCAGCCCGGCAGCGCCTGCCGCGGTATACAACACCGCGGGCGCGCCCGGCCTCCACGGCTCCTCGAACCCGATCATCGCCCACCAGCCGATGCCGTACAGAATCACGCCGAACACGGCGGCGACGATCGCCGGAGTCATCGGGTCGACGTCGCCATCCACCACGGCATCGATCAGCAGGCGGTCCACCGCCACCGACAGCAGGACGGTCAGCTCGATCGCGATCGCCAGCGCCAGCACGACCCGCGCCAGGTGCGAAAGCCGGGCCAGCCGGTCGGCCCACACATCGATCCGCGACTCGGTGATCGCTTCAGCCTGGTTACTCATGTGCTGCTCCCCACGTCATTCAGGAAAGATCGTGTTGATCATGGCCGTGGCGCTCGCCTCGAAATAGCGCACGAGTTCGCTGTAGGTCGGCTCCGGGATGTTCGCCTCGTCGAGCGCGGCGCGCATGTGCCGCATCCAGACGTCGCGCGCGGCCTGATCAATCCTAAATCTCATGTGGCGCTTGCGCAAGCGAGGGTGGCCGCGCTCGTCGGAATACGTCGTGGGGCCGCCGAACAACTGGATCAGGAACAGGCGCAGCCGGCGCTCGGCAGGCTCCAGGTCATCCGGATACATCGCCGCGAGCAGCGGGTCCGCCGCCACGCGCCGGTAGAAAGCCCGCGTCAGCCGCTCGAACCCCTCCGCCCCGATACGTTCATAGACAGTCTGCGATGAGTCAGCCATGGTCGTCAATCCCCATAAGGTCACATTCACCCGGTCCAAACGCCCGCCTGGGCGAGGCGTTGTGGTATTATAGCATGGCCGCTCGCCAGAGTCGGATGTGTTGCTCAGACTGTCGAAAGGAAGCCGTACCCACCCATGACCGATCGCCCCACTGTCACGATCTACACCGATGGCGGCAGCCTGCCCAATCCCGGCCCCGGCGGCTGGGCGGCAGTGCTGATTGCCGGGAATGGCTACACGAAGGAACTCAGCGGCGCCGAGCCGGACACGACCAACAACCGCATGGAACTGACCGCCGCCATCGAGGCGCTGCGCGCGCTCAAGGGGCCGAGCCGCGTCACGCTCTACACCGACTCGGAATACCTGCGCAAGGGCATCACGGAGTGGCTGCCCGGCTGGGTCGCGCGCGGCTGGCGGCGCAAAGGGGATAAACCCGTCGAGAACGAGGACCTGTGGCGCGCGCTCCACGCAGAAACCGGGCGCCACGCGATCGATTGGCAGTGGGTGAAAGGCCACGCCGGGAACACATACAACGAGCGTGTCGACCGGCTCGCCACCGAAGCCCGCCGGCGGCTGACCGGTGAGGCGTCCCCCGCGGCAGACCGCCCCGCCCCGGCTGGCGAGACGCCCGCCTACGAGATCGCCCTGCGCGTCTCCGTGCCCAAAACGGGGGGCGCGGGCGGCTGGGCCGCGCGAATTGCCGCCACCGGCGAAGACGCCTCGCCGGACACATCCACCGGGCGCAGCCCGAAGACGACCAGCAATCGCCTGATCCTCGAGGCGGCGCTGGCCGCGCTGCAAGCAATTCCCGGCAGCGAGCCGGTGCGCCTGTACTGCCCCGACGATTACCTGTACATGGGCCTGACTACGTGGATCGCCGGCTGGCAGGTGCGCGGCTGGAAAACCAAGAGCGGATCGCCGGTCAAGCACCAGGACCTGTGGCGCGCCCTGGCGGACGAGATGGCCCGGCGACCGGTCGATTGCGCGCTGGAGCGCGAGCGGCCCACCGAGCTGGCGCGCGACCTGGAAAAACTTGCGGCGGACGCCGTCGATCCGCGATGAGTTAATCGCGCCGGCGCCGGCGCGTGCTCACCGGCAGCGCCGTCACGTACTGCGCGCTGCGCGCAATCCAGGGGCGGAGCGCGTCCGGGCTCAGCAGGTGCGCGGGCACCCGCACGTACTGCCGCGTGCTGGTGCCGTCCGACTCGAAGCGCAGGTAAGCCGCTCCGTCTTCCGCGAGCAGGTCGCGCTGGTCGGCTTCGGCCAGCTTCAGCCCCAGGCCGTCGCCGGTCACCAGCGCGAAGACTCGCCCCCGCGTGTAGGCTGCCAGCCCGCCGAACATGTGCCGCGTTTCCAGTTCCAGCCCCGGCATATCGCGCGCCGCCGCGTGCAGCAGCGCTTTCATCGCCTCGACCCGTTCGTCGGCCATACGCTTTTCTCCCAGTGACATACGAACACAAGTTCGACTATTATACCATGTGGGTATTCTCAATTGGGCCATCTGGCGATACAATACCCCTGTCGGTTCCCGCATACTGGATGAGAAGGGGCATCATGTCCGCTTCGCGAGCCACAAAACACGCCCGGGATACCGCCGAAGTCCGGCGCATCCTGTGGGCCATCCTGGTGCTGAACGCGCTGGTCGCCGCCGCCAAGCTGGTGACCGGCCTGATGACCGGCGCCGTCGCCATGATCGCCGATGGCTTTCACTCGTCGATGGACGCGTCGTCGAATGTCGTCGGGCTGGTGGGCCTGAAGCTCGCGGCCCAGCCGCCGGACGAGGATCACCCGTACGGGCACCGCCGCTTCGAGACGCTCGCCACCCTGGCGATTGGCGGCCTGCTGCTGGTCGCCGCGTGGGAGATCATCCAGACGATGATCGACCGGATCCTCAACGGCGGCAGTCCCGACGTCACACCGATCAGCTTTGGCGTGATGATCGGCACGATGATCCTGAACCTGCTGGTCACCGTGTACGAGCGGCGCAAGGGCAAAGCGCTCGGCTCGGAGATTCTCCTGGCCGACGCGTCCCACACAGCCAGCGATTTCTACGTCTCGCTGTCGGTGATCGTCAGCCTGATCGTCACGTCCCTGGGCTATCCGGGGATCGATCTCGTCGTCGCCGTGCTAATTGTGGGCGTCATTGGCCGCGTGGGGTTCTCGATCATCGGGCGGACCAGCAACATCCTGGCCGATCACCAGATGCTCGATCCGGGCGCGGTCCGGGCCGTGCTGGAAGGCGTGCCGGGCCTGGAAAACACCGTTCGCGTGCGCAGCCGCGGCCCGGCGGACGGCGTGCACGTTGACATCGACGCGCAGATCAAGCCCGCCACGACCACCGATCACGCCTACGCCATCGCCAAAGAAATCCGCGAGCGCGTCCGCAGCACTTATCCCGAAGTCGAAGAGGTCCAGGTGCATTTCGCCCCGCAGCGCGATCCGGCCCTGGACTACACGCTCGAAGCCCGCGCCGCCGCCGACGCGATGGGCCTGAGCGTGCATGAGGTCGTGCCCATCCCGGTGCGCGGCGGCATCGCGCTCGAAATGCACGTCGAGGTCCAGCCCGGCCTCACGCTGGGCGAAGCGCACCGGCAGGTCAGCGAGTTCGAAGCGCGCCTCAAGAGCCGGATCGCCAGCGTGCGCGAGATCGTCACCCACATCGAGCCGGCCAACGAGCAGGGCGCCCCGCTGATGCACACCCAGGCCGCGCTCGACCTGCGCGACCAGGCGCTCGCCGTGGCGCGCCGCCTGTATCCGGACGCAAGCTGGCACAACCCGACCGTCCGGCTGGCGCTGGGCGGCTACGCGCTGACCATGCACTGCAACCTGCCCTCGTCGGTGAGCGTCGAGGAGGCGCACGCCATCGCGGAGCACGTCGAAACCACGATCCGCACCGAGCTGCCCCCGGTGCAGCGCATCACGATTCACACCGAGCCGTCCGATGCCGCCAGCGCGCCGCCGCCACCGCCGAACGCGGGGGGCGCGGATGGCCGGCGGTCTGATGACCGGTGACCGGTCTCCGGTTTCATCCCGACCCTGTGTCAAGTGAGCCAGGAGCGTAACACGTGGCCCCGTCCATGAACAACCACCGTTATCCGTTCGATCTGTCTGTCGTCCTGCCCGTCTACAACGAAGAGGACAACGTCCAGCCCGTCCACGAGGAACTGGTCGGCGTCCTGGCCGGCCTGGACCTCCGCTACGAGATCATCTACGTCGACGACGGCAGCTCGGACTCGAGCGCCCACCAGATCGACGCGCTGGCGCAGAGCAACCCGGACTCGGTGCGCGCGGTCATGCTGCGCCGCAACTTCGGCCAGACCGCGGCCATCCAGGCCGGGATCGATCACGCCAACGGCGCGATCATCGCCCTGATGGATGCCGATCTCCAGAACGACCCGCACGACATCCCGCTGATGCTCGAGCAGATGGAGACCGACGGGTACGACCTGGTCAGCGGCTGGCGCAAGAACCGGCAGGATCGCGCGCTGTCGCGCAAGCTGCCGTCCCGCATCGCCAACCGCCTGATCTCGATCGTCACGCGCGTCGAGCTGCACGACTACGGCTGCACGCTCAAGACCTATCGCCGCGAGGTGCTGGATCACGTCCGGCTGTACGGTGAGATGCACCGCTTCATCCCGGTGCTGGCGAACGCCGCCGGCGCGCGCATCGTCGAGCGGGTGGTCAACCACCGCCCGCGCATTCACGGCAAATCGAAATACGGGCTGTGGCGCACGGTCAAAGTCGTGCTCGACCTGATGACCGTCACCTTCCTCACCAAGTACAACACGCGCCCGATGTACATCTTCGGCGGGACCGGTTTCATCCTCTCGGTGTTGAGCGGGATCAGCATTTTGGCGATGCTGCTCAGCGGCATCTTTACCGGGGACCTGCGCTGGAATTCACCGTGGCCGGTGCTGGCGGCGATGTTCGGCGTCCTGGCGCTTCAATCCGTTCTGCTGGGCCTGATGATGGAGATGCTCATGCGGACGTACTACGAATCGCAGGGCAAAGGCCCTTACGCCATCCGGCGCGTGATCAACGGGCACCGGCACGTGCCGCTGTCCGTCACGCAGGACGGTCACACCGGATCGTAAACCGCGCCGATCTTCGTGCAGAGCGCCTCCGCTTCGGCCCGGCTCAACACCCGGTAGGCCGGGCGGTAGGCGCTTTGATATGGGGGAGAGTGGTGCACGGCGGGCCAGCTTTCCGCGGCGCGCGTCCGGCCAAAGAGCCGCACCTCCCGCAGGTCGAACTGCGCCGCAAACTCGCCAGCCGGCTCGCAGTGCGATTCGAACAGGCGCCAGCGGCGGGCCATCAGCGCCGGGTCGCCCTGGACCTGCCCGGCAGAGCGCACGAACGCATCCAGCAGCGGCTTCAGCTTGCGTTCGTGGGCGAGATAGGGCCGCAAATGCACGCGGACGATATCGCCATTGGGATGCACACTCTCAACGAGCGGCTCACCCGCCGCCGGGGTGACCTGCCCGGCTTCCTGCTCCAGCCGCTCGCGCGCGCTCTTGCGGTTGGCGATCAGGTGTCCAGGCCCGAACGTTGCCTGGTGCAGCAGCTTGTAGACGTCCAACATGCCCGCTTCTGGATACCGCCCCAGGTGTACCCGGATCACCTCAATCGTTCGCTCGTCACTCATTTGGACCTACCCTCACCGTGTGCTGTACCCGGGCGCGCTGGCTCTCTCGACCAGGCCCAACTGCTCCACCAACGCGGCGCGTCCGGGCCATTCCTCGCGCAGCAAGCCATAGACCAGGTTCGCGTGAAACCGCCCCTCGTAATAATCGACGTCGCGCCACGCGCCCTCCAGCGTGAAGCCGCACTTCTCGACCTGGCGCTGGGCGCGAACGTTGTCATCCCGCGTGCGGAGCCACAGCCGCCGCAGATCGAGCCAGTCGAAGGCATACGCCGTGATCAGGAGCATCGCGTCCGAGCCGTATCCCCCGCCCCAGTAATCCGCATCGCCGATCCCGGCGCCGACCTCGGCATGCCGGTGCACGCCGTCGATGCCGACCAGGGCAAACATGCCGATAGGGCGCCCCTCTTTGGTGCGCACGCCGAACCGCGCAACCCGGTCGCGGTGGCCCCACCGCGCATCTCGCTCCTCACGCAGGTGTTCAAAGCGGCCCTGGCTCAGCAAGCCATCCAGCCCCCACCACTCGCGCATCGGGCCGTTCAGCCACGCGCGCTCGCGCTCCTCGAATGCGGCGCCGAACGGCACCAGGTCGACCAGCAGTCCCTCTAGCACAACATCAGCCTCCCGCATGTGTCATACACGCCCAACGCGCCGAAACCTCAACGGCACGGTCGCTTATTATAGTCACGTGGTCCCGAACACGAAAACGGCCCCGAACCGTCCGCGTGACGTCCGGGGCCGCGCCCTCTTCGCTGCCCGCCCAGCCTACTTGATCACGTTCAGCGGGATGGTATTCTGTGTGCTCAGCAGCAGCACGCTCACGCGGGCCGCGATGGCCTGTGCCACGGTGTGAAACGCCTTGCCGGCCTCGGAATCGGGATCGTCGGCAACGACCGGGTGCCCGCTGTCGCCGCCTACGCGCACGTTCGACACCATCGGAATGCGCCCCAGGAAGGTCACGTCCCGCTCCTGGGCCAACTGCTCGCCGCCGCCCTCGCCGAACAGCTCGCCGGACATATTCTCGATCACGCCCAGGATCGGCACGTTGAGCTTCTCGAACATCGCCAGGCCGCGGCGCGCATCGTCTACGGCCACGCTCTGCGGTTGGGTCACGATAACCGCGCCGGTCAGCGGCACCGACTGAGCCAGGCTGAGCTGGGCGTCACCGGTGCCCGGCGGCAGATCGACGATCATGTAATCGACCTCGCCCCAATCGACGTCGGTGAAGAACTGCCGGATCGCGCCGTGCAGCATCGGGCCGCGCCAGATCATCGGCGTGTTCGGATCGGCCAGGAAGCCCATGCTCATCACCTTGAGGCCGAACGCCTCGTAAGGAACGAGCTTCTTTTCCGGCGTGATTGGCGGCGGCGCATAGTCCAACCCGACCATCTTGGGGATGTTCGGCCCCAGGATGTCGGCGTCCATCAGGCCGACGCGCGCCCCACTTTGGACCAGCGCCACGGCGAGATTGACCGCCACCGTGCTTTTGCCCACGCCGCCCTTGCCGCTGCTGATCGCGATCACGCTGCGCAGCGGTACGGACACGTGCCCGAAGATGCGGCCATCGGTCGGCACGTTGGAGTCCCATTTGATATCGACGTCCTGAATGCCATCGACTTTGGTCACGGCCTCTTTCGCCGCCTTGTACATTACGTCCTTCAACGGGCAGGCTGGGGTCGTCAGCATAATGGTGAAGTGAGCCACGCCGTTCTCATCGATCGACAGGTCTTTCACCATATTGAGGCTCACCAGATCGCGATGCAGCTCCGGCTCGATCACGGTTCCCAAAGCAGCCATTACGTTGTCGTGCAGTTTTTGATCGGTCACGTACATCCTCACTTTTTCTGATCGGCGCCGTGTGTCCGGCGCTTCAGATCATCTCAAATCGGCCCGATTATAACGCAAACGCCCATCGTGCCACGCCATCCACGCGCGGCCCATCTGTAGTCTATTATAGGGGCACGCCGCCGCACTTGACGACGATCAAGTCTGCTCGCCAGCTCAGGCTCACCGCCGCCCCGTTTTCCCTGGCATCCCCTCGCCAACAGCCCGTTTGGCAAAATTAGACCGAAAATCAAACCATAATCTAGTGGTTTTGTAATACGCTCCGCTTTCGTGTCCGTAGTCATTCCTGTAGAATGAAAAACACCAGTCCTACTGGCGCTGAGGTTGATCCCGGTGACTGACGAGCACTCGACAGCGTTGTTTCACGCGCAGGTCCCTACGGACGTGGCGCGCATCACGCTGCTGATCGCCTGTGGCGACCAGCGCACCGCCAGCACCCTCAAACGCGAGTTGGCCGCCCATGGGTACGCCGTCGTCATGGCCCGGACCGGCGACGAGACCACCCAGGCGATCTACAGCCAGCGCCCGCACCTGGCGCTGATCGACGCCAGCCTGCCGGATACGGCCCCCGCCCCGCTCGCCAACCGGCTCAAGGCGGACGACACGCTTGGCTTTCTCCCGGTCATCGTCCTCTCCGACCCGGGACGAAACGGCTGCGCCGATGGGACATCCTGCCAGGCCGACGTCGTGCTGCCGCGCACGATCCCGGTGGCCGATCTGCTCACCTGGGTGGGTTCGCTGCTGCACATTCGCGGCCAGTTCGACCACCTGCTCTACGACAATCACCGGCTCGACACCGAATCGGAAACCATCAACTGGCTCCAGACCGAGATCATCGACACCGTCTCGCACGAGCTGCGGACTCCCCTGCTCCAGGTGAAGTCCGCGGTGTACCTGCTGTCGGAAGACATCGAGCAGGACCGCCAGCGCGACCAGGCTCAACTCGCGCACATGGCGACTGAGTCTGTCGCGCGCCTGGAAAGTATCGTCGAGAACATGCGCCAGCTCGCCCAGACGCTCGATATCCGGTTCGGTATGGTATCCGTCGAACATGCCGCCGAGCTGGCGACTCAGCACCTCAAACGCAGTTGGGCATCGCGTTACTCGTTCGACCGCATCGAACTGCAGATCGAGGCCGGCCTTCCGCTGGTCCTGGCCGACAAGCGGGCGCTGGGCCGCCTGCTGCAACTGCTGATGGACAACGCGCTCAAGTTCAGTCCCGACGATACGCCGGTCATCCTGCGAGCCTACCAACTCTCGGAGAACCGCGTTTATATCGGCGTGGAGGACCACGGCATCGGCATCCCGCCCGAAGAACACGACCGGATTTTCCAGGCGTTTTACCAGGTGGACCGCTCGCCCACCCGGCGCTACGGCGGCACCGGGGCCGGGCTGGCGCTCGCCTTGCTGCTAGCGCGCGAAATGAACACCACGATCCAGCTCGACAGCACGCCCGGCGCCGGCAGCACCTTCTGGTTCTTGCTGCCCGTCGTCGATCCCGACGATCCGCTGGAATATCCCGACCTGACCGGAGCAGGTTAACCCTTTTCCAAACATCGATTGCCTTTTATAATGAGAGCGCCCAGTGGGGGAGTGGCGGAACTGGCAGACGCGCATGACTTAGGATCATGTGGAGCAATCCGTATGGGTTCGAGTCCCATCTTCCCCATGCCGCGGGGCGCCGCCAGCGCCCCGTTTTTGTGCATAAGACCTCTGTAAGAAGCCCGGCAGGCTATGGTCACTGCCCGGCCTGAATGTTATAATCGCCGTGTTGCGAGATTGTGAAGGACAGCATGTTGAACGTTCAAACCGAACACCTGGAAAATCACACTGCCCGACTGACCGTCGAAGTCGATCCGGAACGCCTCGAACAGGCGATGCGCCAGACGGCGCGCAAGATCGCTAAGAAGGGCCGCATACCGGGATTCCGTCCGGGCAAAGCGCCGTACAACATCATCCTCAACATGTACGGGCGCGAATTCGTCCTCAGCGAGACGATCGAAACGCTGGGCAACGAGATCTACCGCGAAGCCCTCGACGAATCGGGGATCGAGCCGTATGCGCCGGGCGCGCTGGAGGATGTCAACGAAGAGGACGGACTCAAGCTCGTGTTCGTCGTCCCCAAGCGTCCCGAAATCGACCTGGGCGATTACCGCGACATTCGCGTCGAACACGAAGTCGCCGAGGTCACCGACGAGATGGTCGACCGGGCGATGGAAAACCTGCGGCAGGGCCAGGCTGTGCTGGAGCCCGCCGAGCGCCCGGCGAAGATGGGCGACCAGGCGACGTTCTCGCACATCGAAGTCGTCATGCTGGCCGAGGAAAACGCGGACGATGACGAAGCCGATGAGGCTGGCGACGTCGAAGAGGCGAGCGAAGACGCCGAAACGACCGGCGCGGACGAGGCCGAGGCTTCTGCCGAAACCGCCGAGGAGTCCGGCGAGGCGAGCGAAGACGTAACCGAAGACGCAGACGACGCCGAAGAGGATATCGACGAGGACGACGGCGAGCACGTGCTCATTCACCAGCACGGCTACGACCGCGTGCTGCGCGAGGACGACGACGATCTGTTCCCCGGCTTCTCCGCCCAGGTGGTGGGGATGAGCGCCGGCGACGAGAAGACCTTCACGATCGACGTGCCGGAAGATTACGACACCGAAGCGGTGGCCGGTCGCACGCTGCGCTGCGACGTGCATCTTGAGAAGGTGCAGTCGCGGACCGTGCCCGAATGGAGCGACGACCTGGCGAAGCGCATCGGCCAGGACGAGGTCGAGACCATGCTTGAGCTGCGGATAAAGGTCCGCGAGGAGCTCCAGCAGGAAGCCGAGCGAATCGCCGACCAGCAGGTACTCGAGGAAGCCATCGAGAACCTGATCGAGGGCGCGACGATGCACTACCCGGAAGACGTCGTCGAGGATTACCTGGACGACCTGCTCGAAGAGATCGACCAGAACATGCGCCAGCAGGGCCTGCCGCTGGCCGAATACCTGAAGATCACGGGCCGCACCGAAGAGGATGTGCGCGGAGAGTACCGCGAGCGGGCTGTCTGGCGGGCCGAGCGCGCGCTGGGCCTGGGCGAGCTGGTGCGCCGCGAGGAACTGGGCGTGACCGACGAGGACGTCGAAGCCGAGATCGACCGCATCAGCCAGATGTGGGGCGGCGAGGACGCGAGCCGGTTCCGCCAGTATCTGGCAACCGACCAGAGCCGCAGTAACATCTCGAACCAGATGATTTCGGACCGGGTGCTGGGCCGGCTGGTGGCGATCGCCAAGGGTGAGAATCCGCCCATCGGCCCGGACGAGCCCGAGCCGGAGGCCGAACAGGCCGAGGCGTCCGCCAGCGAGCCGGAACCAGAGAACGTCATCGAAACCGTTGAGGAAGACACCGCCGCACCGGAAGCGGTTGACGAACAGACTGACATCTCGAACTAGAGAGGAGCCTGAATATGGACCTGTACAACGGTCTTATCCCGATGGTCATCGAGACCAGCGGGCGCGGAGAACGGGCCTACGACATCTATTCCCTGCTGCTCAAGGAACGTATCATCTTCCTGGGCACGGGGATCAACGATCAGATCGCAAACCTGATCGTGGCGCAGTTGCTGTACCTCAACCGGGAAGATCCTGACAAAGAGATCCAGATGTACATCAACTCGCCCGGTGGTATGATCTATGCCGGCCTGGCGATCTACGACACCATGCGCCAGATCAGCGCGCCGGTGATGACCGTCGCGGTGGGGCTCACCGCCAGCTTCGGCACCATCCTGCTCACGGCAGGGACGCGGGGCCGGCGGTTCGCGCTGCCGAGCGCCACAATCCACATGCACCAGCCGTGGTCATCCGGCGGCGGCGGACAGGCGTCGGACATCGAGATCCAGGCGCGCGAGATCATCCGCCAGCGCGACCTGCTCAACAAGATTCTGGTCGAGCGCACGGGGCAGCCGCTGTCGCGCATCGAGGAAGACACCGACCGCGACGTGTACATGACCGCTCAGGCTGCCGTCGACTACGGCCTGATCGACGGTGTTCTTGACCCGCCCGACAAGGGCGAGAGCAAATCGCAGTCCAAGAGCGAAGGCAAGTCCAAGTGACCTACCTGATCGGACCCCAGCGATGCTCGTTTTGCCGGCGCAGCATCGAGGAAGTACACCAGCTTATTCCCGGCCCGGATGGCGTGTTCATCTGTGATGAATGCGTCCATCTGTGTTACGACATCCTCCACGACGATCACAAAGATCAGGGCGAGGGTGAGTTCCAGATCGAGCACGTCCCCGCCCCGCGCGAAATCGTGGACGTCCTGAACCAGTACGTGATCGGCCAGGAAGCGGCCAAGCGGGTGCTGTCCGTCGCGGTGTACAACCACTACAAGCGCATCAATGCCCGCAGCGCCATGCCGGACGTGGACCTCGACAAGAGCAACGTGCTGCTCATCGGCCCCACCGGCAGCGGTAAGACCCTGCTCGCGCAGACCCTCGCGCGCATGTTGGACGTCCCGTTCTGCATCGCGGACGCCACGTCGCTCACCGAGGCGGGCTACGTGGGTGAGGACGTCGAGAACATCCTGCTGCGCCTGATCCAGGCCGCGGACTTCGACATCCCGCGCGCCGAAAAAGGCATCATCTATATCGACGAGATCGACAAGACAACGCGCAAGTCCGGCGACAACCCGTCGATCACGCGCGACGTCAGCGGCGAAGGCGTGCAGCAGGCGCTGCTGAAAATCATCGAAGGCACGCTCGCCAACGTCCCACCCCAGGGAGGCCGCAAGCATCCGCACCAGGAGTTCATCCAGATCGACACGACGAACATTCTGTTCATCTGCGGCGGCACCTTCGACGGCATCGACAAGGTCATCGCGGACCGCGTCGAGGTCCGGGGCGCGCTGGGCTTTGGGGCGCGACATTCGAAGAACGACGCCTCAACCGCCGCGCTTCTGCACCGCATCGCCCCCGAAGACCTGATGAAATTCGGCCTGATTCCCGAATTGGTCGGGCGTCTGCCGGTGCTCACGGTCGTCGATCCGCTCGACCGCGAGGCGCTGGTGCGCATCCTGACCGAGCCGAAAAACTCGCTGGTTCGCCAGTTCGAGCAGATGTTCCGCCTGGATGACGTCGAGCTGGTCTTCACCCCGGACGCACTCGACGCAGCCGCCGATCTGGCATCCGAGCGCGAAACCGGCGCGCGCGGCCTGCGCAGCATCGTCGAAAACGCGCTGCTCGACGTGATGTACGAGATGCCGTCGCACAAGGACATCATCCAGCGGGTGATCGTGGATGACGAGGCCATCCGCGGGACGGGCCGCCCGAAGATCATCGTCAAAGAAGATGGCAAGCAGCTTCAATGGCGCGATGACGGCACGCTCGGAAGCGCAGCCTAGGCTGCTCCACCCGTACCGGCCACGATACAACCGTTCCCGGCGCTATTGGCGCGTGGGAGCGGTTGTTTGCTAGAACCTGCCGGAGGCCCACTATGCGACACCGGTCCCTCTCCCTCCTGCTGCTCGGCGTTCTCGGCGCGGTCCTGGCCGGCTGCACGTTCACGCGCGGCGAAGAGCCGATCGTCGTCACGGCGACGCTGTCCGTCCCGCTGACCCTTCCGGCCACCGTCACGCCGGAGAGCGCCACCCTGGCCGCGGTCGTTTCGACCGACGTCCCCACGCCGGCGCCCACCGCCACGGATGAAGAACCGTCGCCCAGCCCGGCCCCGCCCACCGAAACGCCCGCCCTAACGTCCAGCGACACGCCAACGCCGGCCCCCACGCGCACCGTCCTCCGACCGCCGACCGTGCTCCCCCTGGACGATGGCAGCGGGCGGCTCGTCCCGGACACCGGCACGAACCAGACCGTGTTCCGGCCCATTCCCGATCTCGAAGCGCTGCCCGAAACGCTCTATTTCCTGTCGGAACAGGCCGGGCTGGCCCAGGTCTGGCGGCTCCCCTATGGGCTGGGCTACCCCGAGCAGCTCAGCCTGAGCTTCACCGACGTCACGGCGTTCGACGTCGCGCCGGATGGCAAGCTCGCCTACCTGACAGCGGATGGCGGCATGGTGATCGATGGCCTGCCATTCCTCCCGCCCAACACCGCCGATGGCCGCCTGCCGCACGTGACGGCGCTGGCGTGGTCGCCTGCCGGAGATTGGCTCGCGTACGTGCTGTCGACCCCCGCCGTGGACGGTTCGCGGGCCGCGGGGCAGGATGTCGATGGCGTGTGGATCCGCAACATGGCCGGCCAGGCGGTGCGCCTGGGCGCCAGCAGCTACGACCCCGGCGAGGGCTACCGGCACTTCACCGGGCCGATCGAGTGGCGCCCCGGCGGCGCCGAGTTCCTGGTCCGGCTCGATCTGGAAGCGGGCAGCGCCTACGGGCGGGTCGATATCGAGTCCGGCGCGCTCACGCCGGTCTGGGATGAATCCGCGCTCGCGCCGGGCACTTTCGAGACGGCTCACTGGTCGGTCAACGGCAACGCGATCATCACCAGCGGCGCGCGCGAGGCGCTGCGTATCGAGCCGGGCACGCTGGGCGCGCAGCCCCTCGTCGCGGAAGATAGCGACCTGTGGATCGAGGACGCCCGGCAGTTCGCCAATGGGACGCTGACGTTTCTCGGATCGGCCACCGGCGACTCCGGGCCGGCGGGACCGCGGCGGCTCTACCTGCTGCCCCCCGGCGCGGACCGTCCCCAGGCGGTGAGTGGCGCGCTGAGCGCCGAGGGCGCGATCGGTTTTCTGTGGGACAACTTCGGCGAGCAGGTGCTGATCGTGACCTATGACGCACCCGGCGACCTGATGGGGACCGCCACGCTGCTCGGCCCGGACGGGACGCAGCACGACCTGTCGCCGCTGACCGGGCCAGTCGGCGCGCCAAAGTGGGGCCCGCACGTCAAGCCGGGCGATTCGGCGCGGGTCCAGGCCACGCAGGGCGAGAGCCTGAACGTGCGCGCCCAGCCGGGCGGGCAGATTCTGGTGCAGTTGGCGAACGGCGCGCGGGTGACCATCCTCGGCGGCCCGCGCCAGTACGAGGGGGTGCGCTGGTGGCAGGTCCGCACGCCGGACGGCATCGCCGGCTGGACAGCGGAATCCGTCACGAATGCCAGTGGCCGCCGCCAGTGGACGCTGCTCCCCAACGGATGAGCCGGATAATACAGAGAGCGGCCCAAGCGGGCCGCTCTCGCTTCCAAATACTCTCGAGTACTAAACGCGCATTAAGTATCCAAACGCATTTTTACGATGTCTGAGATGATCAAAAAGGTCACTGTTTATCGCGTAATCTATTCGGCAGATCAAACGGGCAGTTTTTGATGCTCATCCAACCCAGGCCACACAAAGTCACTATTAAAAGATCGACCAAACGAATTCTTGGAAACGACTTTATCGCATCTTGTCCAACATGACAACTTTTGATCGATCACCAATTTGGCGCGCCAACGCCTGCACGTCCAGGTGAGTCCCGCCGAGCGTGCCCCAGTGGCTGCCGATGACCCACGTCGGGCGCATCCGGTTCACGAGGGATGCCGCTTGCTCCATCGACATCGTCCCCTGCCCCGCGGCCACCGGCAGGATCGCCACGTCCGCCTGGACGTGCTCCAGCTCAGGAACGACGTCCGTGCTCCCGGCATAGTAAACGTCATAGTAATCGAGCGAGATGATGAAGCCCAGCTCGCCTTTGGAAACCGGGTGATGGTAGGTGAACGTGTAGGCCGGCACTGCCGTCACGCGGGCCGAGCCGATGTTCAGGCTCTGCCACGGGCGCAGCACCCTGGCGTGATCGCCCAGCGCCGCCGCCGCCGGAGGGTTCGCCACGACGACGGTATTCGGGCCGCGCAGCTTGTCGATATCCGCCGGAGAACAATGGTCGTACTGGTCGCTGGTTATGAGAATCGCGTCAGCGTGGAACGCATTGCGAGCCACGTGCCAGGGATTGATGTAAATGAGGGGAGGACCTTGAATCCGAAAGCCAGCATGGCCCAGCCATTGGATACGGTCGATCATAGACACTCCCCGTCGACGGTGTAGATTGGGTAAGTGCTCATCACAGATCGAGTGTACCATTCGCCAGACCGTGGTGCAATACCCTATCGCACCGGTAACGGTTAGAAAACGATAAGAAACGCGCCCAGCCTGCTCCCGGCAGCGGGGTATAATGTGGGCCGTATTCGTGTCGATCTGCCGAAAGGAATTATCCGTGAACGGCCCTCAACCACAGTACGCGCTGGACGACGTGCGCGCGAATTTCCCGATCAGTCAACAGCTCATCTACGTCAACCACGCCGCCATCGCGCCGCTGCCGCTGCCCACGCAGCGCCTCATGCAGTCCGTGACGGAGCAAATGGCGCTCGATCCCGCGTTCGCCTTCACCGCGCCCCCGCCTGAGAATATCTTCGCCCGCTTTTCGACCGAGATCGCGGCTTTCATCAACGCCGAAGCGGCGCACGAGGTCGTCGGCGTCGCCAGCACGTCCGTCGCGATGAACCTGATCGCCCATTCCATCGACTGGCAGCCGGGCGATAACATCGTACTCGCCGACGTCGAGTTTCCATCGAACGCCTACCCGTGGATGGTCATGGAGCGCCACGGCATGGAATGCCGCCTGGCCCCCGCCGACCAGGGCGGCGCCAGCGTGGACGCCTTCGCCCCGCTGGTGGATGACCGCACGCGCCTGATCGCCGTCAGCGCGATCCAGTTTCTGTCCGGTCACCGGGCGGACCTGGCCGCCATCGGCGCGTTCTGCCGCCAGCGTGGCATCCTGTTCGTGGTGGACGCGATCCAGTCCGCGGGCCACTGCCCCCTCGACGTGCAGGCGATGAAGGTCGACGTGCTGGTCGCGGGCGGGCACAAATCGCTGATGGGCCCCGCGGGCCAGGGCTTCCTGTACGTGCGCGAAGAACCGTGCGCGCGCATGATGCCCGACCTGATCGGGTCCAACGCCGTCGAAGGCTGGGAGCACTGGCTGGCCTACGACATGACGCCGCGCCAGGGCGCGCTGCGCTTCATGATGGGCACGCCCAACGTGGAGGGAATGTTCGGCTTGCTGGAGAGCATCCGCTTCCTCGACGGGCTGGGGGTGGCGAACATCGACGCCTGGACGCAGCACCTGTCGCGAGTCGCCATCGACGAGCTGGCCGGGCTGGGCTACACCGTCATCACGCCCGCCGATCCGGCGCATTACGGCCCCATCGTCACGTTCCGCGTCGGTGATCCTGCCGACATCCCCAGTGCCGACGCGACCGCCAGCGCGCTGAACCGGCACCTGACGCGTCATAACATCCGCGTGACGAAACACCTTGACGCGCGCGGCGCGCCGCATTTGCGCATTTCGACACACTGCTATAATACGGAGGATGAAATCCGGCAGATCATCGACGTATTGAAGGAGTTCCGGTCATGAGCCTTCGCGCCAAGACGCCCCCCAAACCAATCGCCCAGGCCCGCGCACAACAGCCGTGGCTCCCGCCGCCGATTCGATCGATCCAGGATACCGGGCTCAACATCGGCATCCTGCAGGACCTGGCGATCAAGATTCTGTACTTCGGCGGCTATCTCTCCGGCAACCAGATCGCGGAGCAGATGCACCTGCCGTTCACCGGCGTGGTCGAGCACGTGCTGGAAGGGCTGAAGCGCGAGAAGTTCCTGGAGGTGCGCGGCGGGGGCGGCCTGGGCGCCGGTGCGTTCGAGTACGTCATCACGCTGAAGGGCATCGAGAAGGCGCACGAAGCGCTCGCCCGCACGCAGTACGCCGGCCCCTGCCCGGTGACGCTGGGCCAGTACGTGGACGCGATGAACGCGCAAGCGCGCGCTCGCCTCTCCGTCCACCAGGACATGCTCGAAAAGGCCCTGCGCGGGCTGGTCCTCAACAACGAGATGTTCGGTCGGATCGGCCCGGCGGTCAACTCCGGCAAGGCGATCTTCATGTACGGGCCGCCCGGCAACGGCAAGACGACTATCGCCAAATCCGTCGGCAACATGATCCTCGGCAGCCCGATGTGGATTCCCTACGCGGTCGACGTGGACGGGCAGGTGATCCGCGTGTTCGACAACGTCAATCACGAGGTGCTGCCCAACGACTCCGACCGGCGCACCACGGCCACCGGCGAGCGGCGCGATCCGCGCTGGCTGCGCATCCGGCGCCCGGTGATCATGGTCGGCGGCGAGCTGACGATGGACGGGCTGGACCTGGTTTACGACCCGATCAACAAGTATTACGAAGCGCCCTTTCAGATGAAGTCCAACGGCGGCATGTTCCTGATCGACGACTTTGGCCGCCAGCAGGTCCGCCCGCGCGACCTGCTCAACCGCTGGATCGTCCCGCTCGAAAACCGCGTGGACTTCCTCACGCTGTCCACCGGGCGCAAGATCGAGGTCCCGTTCAACGTCCTGATCGTGTTCAGCACCAACATGCCCCCCGCCGACCTGGTGGATGAAGCGTTCCTGCGCCGCATCCCGCACAAGATCGAGGTGGGCGATCCCAGTTGGGACGAATTTCGCGAGATCTTCCGGCGCGTGTGCGAAGCCCGGCGCGTCCCCTACGACGAAAAAGAGATGGCGTACCTCGTCCAGGAATGGTACATCAAGGCCGGGCGCAACCCGCGCGCCGTTCACCCGCGCGACATCATCGAGCAGATCATCGACATCTCGCGCTACCTGAACCAGCCGCCCACGCTCAACAAGGAAATGCTCAACCGGGCCGCCTCGGCCTACTTCGTCGATCTCGATTACTGAGCCATGATTCCGGGACCGTGGCGCGGCGTGCTCCCGGTCCCCCACTTTTTGTATAATCCACGTATCACGAGGCGCCTGGCAGCGCCGCGCTTGTTGAATAGGACGAGGTGCTAGATGCCGAAAATCGTAACGGTCGAACAGATGCGTGCCATCGAGCAGGCATCCGACAAAAAAGGTCACAGTTACGCCGATATGATGGACCACGCCGGGCACGCCGTGGCCGAGCGCGTGCTGCACCTGCTGGCCGGCAGGCCGCAGCCGCGCGTCGCGGTGCTGGTTGGGCCGGGCAACAACGGCGGCGATGGCCTGGTGGCCGCGCGCGTGCTGGCCGTGGAGATCGATCCCGGCAGCGTGGGCGTGTTCCTGCTGGCGGAGCGCGACGCGGACGATCCCGTGTTCGCCGCCGCGCGCGATGCCGGCGTGTTCCTCGCAACTGCCGCCGACGACAAGGCGGGCGGCTTTCGCGTCCTGCAAAACCTGGTCGGCAACGCCGACGTCGTGATCGATGCCCTCTTTGGGACCAGCCTGCGCCTGCCGATCAAAGACGACGCGGCCAAGGTGCTCCAGGCAGCGGCCAAAGCGCTCGCCGTGCGCAGAGCCGAGCGACCGCGCCCGGCCTACACTACCCCGGCGGAGCCCGGCGACGAACTGGCGGGCGACGGCCCGATCGTCGTCGCGGTGGACTGCCCCAGCGGCCTGGACTGCGACACCGGCGAGCTGGACGGGCACGCACTCCATGCCCACGAAACGATCACCTTCGCCGCCGCCAAGCCCGGCCTGCTGGCGTTTCCCGGTGCCGAGGCGGTCGGCGTGCTGCACGTGGCCGACATCGGCCTGCCGGGCAACCTGCCGGAGCTGAACGACATCCCGCTGACGCTGGTCGATGCGTCGTTCGCCGGGCAGCTTCTGCCGCCGCGCCCGATGGACAGCCACAAGGGCACGTTCGGCAAGGCGATGGTCGTCGCGGGCAGCCTCAACTACACCGGCGCCGCCTACCTGGCCGCGCACGCCGCCTATCGCGTTGGCAGCGGGCTGGTGACCGTCGCCGCCCCGCAGATCATCGTCCCGGCGCTGGCGGCTATGCTGCCGGAAGCGACGTGGCTGCTGCTGCCCCACGACATGGGCGTGATCAACGAGCCCGCGGTGAAAGTGCTGCGCAAAGAGCTTGAGGGCTACAGCGCCCTGCTGCTCGGCCCCGGCTTTGGCCGCGAGACGGTCACTGGCGACTTCCTGCGCGAGCTGCTCCAGCCTAAGGAAGAGATCCGGCGGTCGCGCGCCATCGGCTTCGTGCCCAGCGCGGCCCAGGATGGCGACGAAGGGCTCGCCGCCCACCTGCCCCCGCTGGTCATCGACGCGGACGGACTCAACCTGCTGGCAGCACATGAGGACTGGCCGGGCCTCGTCCCGCCGGGGACGATCCTCACCCCCCACCCCGGCGAGTTCGCGCGGCTGGCGGGCGTGGAGATCGCGGACGTGCAGGCCGACCGGCTGGCGCTGGCCGCGGACAAAGCCGCCGAATGGGGCTGCGTGGTGGTTCTGAAAGGGGCGTTCACCGTGATCGCGGCGCCGGACGGGCGCACCGCCGTGCTGCCGTTCGCCAGCGCGGCTCTCGCCAGCGCCGGGACGGGCGATGTGCTGGCCGGAGCCATCGTGGGCCTGCTGGCACAGGGGTTGGAGCCATTCGAGGCGGCGGTGGCCGGGGCGTGGCTGCACGGGCTGGCCGGGGTGCGCGCAGCGGACCTACTCGGCACGACCGCCAGCGTCACCGCCGGGGACGTGCTCGAACTGCTGCCGGAAGCCTACGCAATGGCGGAGCAGCAGCGCGGCTGACGGAGAAGAAAACGCGATGGCCGCCCGCGATTTGGACGCGGCCATCGCGCCGGTTTAGCCTGGGGGCGCTTCGGGTTCCGTGCCCAGCACGCGGGCCGCAATCGACCGCCCCTCGCGCAGCGCATCCTCCACCGATTCGCCTTTGATCTGGCTCGCCTTCGCCTGGAGCTGGTCGATCTGCTCCTGGATTTGCTCGATCGGCTTGCGCACCGCCTGCTGCGTCTTGCGGCGAATGATCACGCCTTGCTGGCGAATCTCGCTGCGCGTTTCGCTGCCGCTGCGGGGCGACATCCACGCGGCAATCGGCGCGCTGATGATGAGCCCCAGAATCAAGCCGCCGATGAAGCTCGACGTTTCGCCACCCTGATCGCGTCGTCGCCGGAGCATGGTCTACCCCTCCTCGCCGGATTTGCCGTTTTTCGACCGGCCCAGCGCGCGCCGGATGCCCAGCACCTCGCGCAGCACCGCGCCCACGCCCGCCGTCAGCGCGCCGAACTTGATCACCGGCTCGACCACGTTCTGGCTGACGAACTGCGTCGTGCCGCGCACGGTCGTCACCGTTTCGTTCGCGTTGTCCACAATCGGCTTGATCTCGTTCTGGAGCACGTTCACCAGGGCCGCGAGCTGGAGGATCAACACGATCAAGGCGATGCCCATCAGCATCCCTTCCATCGCCAGCACGATGATGAACACATCGCGGATGATGCCCACCCAGTTGGCTGCGTCGTCCGGATCGGCCACCAGCGCCACGACCAGCGCGCCCACCAGCCCCACCACGAAAACGGCCACCAGCGCGACCAGCCCGACGACCGGCCAGAAATACCAGGCGCGTTCCTTTTTCGGTTCTTCCTCGTGTGCCTGTTCTTGACTCGTTGGTTGCTCCACCATTACCTCGATTTCTCCGCACGGTACGGCGGCGTAGGATCGTCCGGTGCCCCGGCCCGGCTCACCGGTTGGATTGGGCCGATCGCGCTGAGCGGCGGGTGAGCAGGCGCGCCACGACCAGCGCCAGCCATGCCCCCACCGTGGCGGGAAGAACGTGCAGCGGGCCGATATCCACCAGGCTCATTCCGACCGTCTCGGCGACCGTCTGGCCCAGCGCAAAACCCAGCCAGGCCGCCAGCAAAAACAGGGCCAACCGCCGGGCATCTCCCCCGCTGATCACGTGAAACGCCGCACCATACAGCGTCGCCAGGACGAAGCTAAACACAATCGACGGACTGGGCATTTTCCATCACGATTCCGGGGGCATCTTGCCTCTGCGCTATCCGGTGGTACAATGCGTCTAGTTTAGCACAGACTGCCCCAACGGACTAAAGAGGCGGGGCGTCTTGTGATGCCCGGCACGAATTTGAGCCCGAACCGCATTGCGCTAGAATCTGGACGCGCTTACTGCTCACAGTCGCTAGAATGGATGGTTCGTTGTGGCGCTGATTGACCAGCGTATTCTCATCGGCGCCCCGCCCGAAGGGGTGTGGCGCATCTTGTCCGATTCGAATGAGCTCTCCAGGTGGCACGCAGGGTATCGCGGCGTATCGGTGCTCACGACCCAGTCGACGGGGGTCGGGACGCGCCGCCGCTGCACGTTGGCCACCGGCAAAGACGTCATCGAAGAGATCACCGCCTGGGTCGATGGATGGGGCTATGAGTACGTCCTGGTCGAAGGCGGACCCTACCGCGCCTTGCAGGGGCGGTTTCGCCTCCAGGCCGGGCCGGACGGCACCAGCGTGCAGTGGACAGTGTCCTACCAGCCAAAGGGGTTGATGGGCATCATCCGCGACCGCCTGGGCGGCCAGCGCCGCGTTCAGGAGATGATGACGGTCAGCCTGCGCCAGCTTCGCCGCGCGGTCGAAGAACTGGGCGTGCGCATCGACGACGATTACCGCTCGCGCGTCGCCATCCGCGAGCGCATGAATGCCGACGAGCGCGCCCAGTACCAGCGGCGCTACCAGGCGCCCGAAACAGCCGGCCCGGACTCGCCCGGCGAGGATCAGCCGCCACCCGAACCGTCGTTCGTAGCCGATCTGACCGGCGCGGAACCGGAACCGGCCACCGAAGCGCAGGAGGACACCCAGCCCAAGCCGCCGCCTGAGCTGCGCGAAGCGATCGCCGCGCAGGAGGCGCCGCCCGCCCCGGCAGATGACCCCGCCGCCCGCCAGGAGGTGCCGCCCGAACACGCCGCGTTCGCGCCGCCGCCGGAGCCCGCCGGGCTACCGCCTGCTGAAGTGGCGCCGGAAACCAGTCCCAGCGCCGGCGACGATGACGACTCCATTCCCGATTACAAGCGGGTCACGCCCCCGCGCGGAATTCCCGCCGTGCAGCCGCCAGCCGGAGCTGTCGAGCCACCGCCGGGCAGTTCTCCGGCAGCCGAACCGCCGGCCCGCGAGGAAGCGCCGCCAGAGCCGGCGAGCCGCCTTTCCGACCAGCCGACGGACCAGATCGAGCCGGTGCGCGAGGTTGCTGCCATCGGCGCCCCGCCGCGACAGGCATTCGAGATCACGCTGGCGAACGACCGGGCGCGGTCCCCGGCTCCGGGCCTGCCGCCGCAAACGCCGCAGCACGACACCGGCGAGATCTCGATCTGGGACGTGTTTGGCGTGCGCCGCCCCAGCGAGCAGGACTCCGAGGCGCTCGACAGCCTCGTGCAATCGGTCCAGACACGGGAACTGACCAGCCGCCTGGTTTACGGGCGCATTCCCAAGCGCCCGGTGCGCGTCCGCCGGGCGGCGGTGGCGTTGGGACTGCGGTTGCGGCTGGCGTTGGCGAGCGCGGGCGTGCGCTTCCACCAACGATGGGGGCATGGTGGACAATGAAAAACCGGCGCTCGCTGCGCCGGTTCGGTTGGTGGGTGGCTGGAGGGATTTGAACCCTCGACCTTCTGATCCACAGTCAGACGTGCTAACCACTGCACCACAGCCACCATGGTGGGACGCATTGTAGCATAATGTACTGCCCTGCGCCAGAGTGAATCTCGCAAATAAGCGCCCGTTCGCCCGGTCAGTGAAACAACCGGAGGCCCTCATGCCCGAACCACAGGCCCGCATCGTCTTCATGGGAACGCCCGATTTCGCCGTCCCGACTCTACACGCACTCATCGACGCGCCCGACATGCAAATCGTTGGCGTCGTCACCCAGCCAGATCGCCCCGCCGGGCGCGGGCGGGCGGTCCAGATGCCGCCCGTCAAACAGGCCGCGATCGACGCGAACCTGCCGGTCATCCAGCCGGAGACGCTGCGCGATCCGGCAGCCGTCGACGCGCTGCGCGCCTGGGAGCCGGACTTCCTGGTCGTCGTCGCCTTCGGGCAAATCCTGCGCCAGGACGTGCTCGACATTCCGCGCATCGCGCCGGTCAACGTCCACGCGTCGCTGCTGCCGCGCTGGCGCGGCGCCGCGCCCATTCAGGCGGCCATTCGCGCCGGGGATCCGTACAGCGGGATCACGACGATGGTGATGGACGCCGGGCTGGATACCGGGCCGATCCTGCTCCAGGACTCGATCCCGATCGCGCCCGACGAAACGGGCCAATCGCTGCACGACAAGCTCGCGCACCTGGGCGCCGACCTGCTGGTGCTCACCCTGCGTTGGCTGCGCGCCGGCAGCATCTCGCCCCACCCCCAGCCGGCCAACGAAGCGCTGATCACGTACGCGCCCCAACTCAAGAAAGAGGACGGTGCGATCGACTGGACCAGCAGCGCGGAGGCCATCGACCGCCACGTGCGGGCGTTCACGCCGTGGCCTGGTACGTACACCTATTGGAACGGCAAGCGGCTCAAGATTCTGGCGGGGTTCCCACACGACGCAGCGGGCGGCGTCGCGCCGGGCCACGTCGCGGGGGCCCGGATCGCGGGCGCGAGGGGTGATGCGCCCTTCGCCATCGGGACGGGCAGTGGGGTTTACGTCCCGACACGGTTACAGCTTGCCGGTCGCCAGCCGGTCGATGCCGCCGAGTTTCTCAACGGCGCGCCCGATTTCACCGGCAGCGTCCTGGGTTGAGCGTCACCACTCCTCCCAGTGAACGACCTCTTCCAGCGGCACCCTTCCCCCGGTGCGCGGAGGCCGGTTCCGTGGATCGGCGTCCGGGTGCGGATAGCCGAACGAGATCGCCCACGGCACATCCATCTCGTCGGGGATGTGGCACGCCTGCCGGGCCGTGTCCGGCTCGTAGATCGTCGCCATGCACGACGCCACGCCCAGCTCCCAGGCGGCCAGGATCATGTTCTGGCTCGCGCGGCCCAGGTCGAACGGCGTGGTGAGCGTGCGCGGCATGAGCAGGTCTTCGACGACGAGCACCACCGCGAACGCCGCCCCGGCCAGGTGGCCGCACCACGGCCCGCATTCGCTGAGCGCCGCCAGCGTCTCGCGCCGGGTGACCACCACAAAATGCCACGGCTGTTTGTTCTTGGCCGACCCGGCCAGGCGTCCCGCGTTCACGATGGCCGTCATGTCCTCGCGGCTCACCGGCTGGTCGGCAAACTCGCGGATCGAGCGGTTAGTCTTGATCGCCTGCTGTACTCGCACCGTTCTCTCCTAACGCCGCCCCCTCCTGCACGGCCTTGCGCCTGCGCGATCCCTGCTCACTCATGCGGTTCAGCTCCAGGCTGAAGATGCGCCGCAGCGTCGCCACGGCGGTCGCGTAGGTCGGCTCGGCGCCCAGGTAGCTCAGGCGACCGGCCCCCAGGTTCCGCCCCTTGGACATCGGCGTATCGCTCGCATAGTGCAAAAACCCGATATCGAAGGGGGCGATATACAGGTTGACGATCTCGTCGACCGGGTGGCGCTGGGCGCGCACCATCTCGTAGATGGCGGACAGGTACGGCCCGGACTCCATCTCGACGATCGAGTAGCCCTCGCGATAGAACACGTCCATATAGCGCGCGTTCTGCAAAAACGTGCCGCGCACGCTCACGACTTTCTGGTTGTCCAGCACGCTGGTCAGCGTCAGGTACGGGATCACGTCCGACGCGGTGAAACAGTTGCCGAACATGTACGAGTTCTGGCTGTGCTCGTCATAGACCACGTTCGCGATCAGCACGTCGCCCACGCGCGCGTTGAGCGTCGCTGCCTTGCCGATCACGTAGATGCCCTGCATCCGCGTGACGTACTGGCTGATCTTCGCCAGCACGTGGTACGCCGCCATCCCCAGCGGGTAATCGATGTTGACGATGACCGCCTCGCTGTCCATCAGCGGATCCATGCCATCCTCGCCGCAGCACACCAGCCGCGGATCGATGCTGTCGAGGTCCAGCTTGTTGAGCTCGATCACCTGGGCCTCGATGTCGAAGCCGTGCAGGCTCGACACGCGTGTGATCCCCACCGCCTCCTCCACCTCGCGGCGGCGGCAGTCGACCTCGGGCAGCGTGGAATAGCGCCGCAGCGCGTAGTACAGGAAGTTGTTCTTGTTGTTGAGCTCCTCGCGGACGCGCACGTAATCGTATTCCGCCTTCAACGCGGGATCGTTGGCGCGATCCACATAGTCGAGGACCTCGTCTTCTTCCTGCAGCGCGAACCCGCTCAACAGGTTCGGGATGGCGTGCACGTTGCTCGACACGAAATACACGGGCCGGTCTTCGAGCACCACCGACGGCACCGACTGGCGCACGTTGAACCACCAGTCCGACGTGGCGCGCTGGTAGTTGATGTACGTGCCGGCCAGCAGCCGCAGCATGATCCGCTTGGGCGCGCTGGCGATCTTCTCCAGCGTGGGGATCATCTGGCTGCCCCAGGCTTCCTGCAGGCGGCTGAGCTCGTCCGGCGACACGCTCAGCACCTTCGCCAGGTCGGCGGTGCGCGCCAGGGTGGCGTTGGCGCTGTACGCCGCCAGAATCGCCTGGGACGAGGTCGATTGCAGCAGCCCGTGCAGCTTGTTCCATTCGATCTGGTAGGCGACCAGGATCGGGATCAGGTCGTCGATGTCCGAGCGGCTCGCGATGTAGGCCGCCAGCGTGTGCTGGCCGTCGAACGCCATCCGGCGGCGGCGCGCCGGCGCGGAGGAGGACTCCCACGTCTCGATGTCCTCGTAGCCGTAATCGCGGAAGACGCGATCGGTCTGGCCCATCACCACCAGATCGACGTCGGCCATGCACAGTGGTAGGCGCATGATCGCATAGAACAGCGCCGACGCGTCCGGCGTGGGCTGGCGCGCGTTGACGTGCAGCGACGAATTCATCGCCACGTGGGCCTCGACCAGCGCATCGAGCTGCACGGCGTGGCTGGAACGCAGCAGGGAGTAATACGTGCGGATGTAAAGCTCGATCTCTTCGCTGCCCGTCTTGGGTACTGTCCGGTCCATAGTCTTTCCTTAACTCCTACCCCGATCCTACACCGGAATGATGCCAAAAGCGATCCCCAACAGCACGCCCGCCACGATGAGCGCCACCGCCACCAGGAAGCGCCGCCGCCGCTGCTGGCGCGAGATCAACCGTGGTGGGCGGCGCGGCGGGCGAACCTGCGCCGCCGGGTCCGGCGACAGCAGCAGGCTGGCCGGGCTGGGCACCGCCGCGAGTACGTCGGGCAGCACGTCTTCGTAGGGCCGGGTGCCGTCGACCATGGTCGCGTGCTCCAGGTAGCGCGGCACGTCCCCCGGCGAGCGCAGCACGACCACAACCGGTTTGTGCCGCCGCCGCGCCAGGATGCCCTCGTGGCGAATCCCGGTGCGGCGGCCCTCTTCCGGCGACAGGATCATGATCATCGCGCCGCAGCCCCGGATCGCGCGCCGGGTTTCGGCGGCCCAGGCCATCGTACCCGCCTGGGTGACGGGATCGACGAACACCGGATAGCCGCTGTCCTGTAGATCGGTCACCAACCGGTGCGCGAATTCGTGATCGTCGGGCGGATAACTGATGTACAGGTGCTGCATGGTGCCCCCGGCTAGTTGGCGAACTTCATCACGAAGTGGTCCGGGTTCAGTTTCTCGCCGGTCGCGGTTTCCAGCGCGTCGTTCCAGTGCAGCGTCGCGCCCAGGGCGAAGACGCGCTCGCGGAAGAAGTCCCCGGCCTCGCGCCGCCCGGCGATTCCGCCCGCGTGCTCGGCCAGCCAGCGATCCCACTGCAGCGACATCATGCGGCCTAACAGGTAATTCTGGTAATAGGCGGGCACCAGCGCGACGTGATACTTGGTGGCCCAGTCCGGCAGGTGCTCGCGCCCCTCCGGTTTGTTGAGGAGCTGGTACTTCTGCACGAGATCCCACCACGCGGCGTCCAGGTCGCGCGAGGGGTCCTCGTACAACAGCCGCTCGAAGTTCACCACGACCATCACCCACCGAGCGAAGATCAGCTCTTCGAGGCGGAAGCGGGCCGCGCTCGCCTCGCCGATGGTCGCCGCCTGCGACGGTGACGCCCCCAGATAGCGCACGTGCCATTCCGGGTCCAGCGTCTGCGCGCCCATCAACATCGCCATCGCCTCGGTGCTCAGAATGTGCGGGAAGGTGCGCAGCAGCCACGGCAGACTCTGCGGGATGTATTTGTCGTACACGCCGTGCCCCAACTCGTGCAGCAGCGTTTCCATCCAGCGCAGCACCGGCTGGAGGTTGCACAGCGTCCGCACGTCGCCCTCGCGATCGACGTGCATACAAAACGCGTGCTGGTCCTTGCCCTCGCGCTCGTACAGGTCGCTGCGGTCGAGGATGTCGCGCACGTCCATGCCCAGATCGTCATATGTGCGCACCGCCAGTTCGACCAGGTTCTGCCCGGTAAACGGCGCGTCGTAATCGAACTCGCCGATCATCGGCGCGCGCTGGAAGAACGGATCGGCGTAGTGCCACGGCATCAGGTCGGCGGCAGGCACGCCAAACCGCTCGCTGAGCTGCGCGTCCATGGCGGCCTTCGCCCGGCGGTATGGCTCGTCGATCTTCGCCGCCAGGTCGTCCAGCATGCCGTACAGCCAGTCCGGGTCCAGCTCGTTGAGCGCCAGGCTCATGCGGTGGAAATTCTCGTAGCCCATGCGGTGCGCCGCGTCGTTGCGCAGCTCGGCCAGCCGCCGGATCGAGTCCGCCACGCGCGGGCCGATCCGCTTGCTGGCTTCCCACGCGGCGCGCCGCCGGTCGGAATCCGTTTCGTTGGCGAGAATCGCGTCGATGGCGTTGGCCGTCAGGCGCGCGCCATCCACCTCGGCGCGGAAATTGGTATAGGCATCGTCCAGGGTCTTCGACAGCGCCGTGATCTCGTCGATCGTCTCCGGATCGCGCTGGCCCTCGGCATAGCCCAGGTGCAGCATGTGCACCATCCGGGCGAGTTGGGCGTCGTCGCCCGCCGCGCCGTTTTCGTCCCAGGTCTTGAACCGGTGGTAGGCGTCGGCATTGGCCCAGAACCGCATCCATTCGGCGCGCGCCCCTGCCGCCGCGTCCAGCGCCTTCTGCCCCCCGGTGGTGGAGGCTTCCCAGTTGGTCAAATTCAGCTTGATGAACCGCTCACGTATCTGGGCTGTTGTCTCGTCTACAGCCGCCCGCACTGCGTCCGACATTCGGGTCAACTCCTCAATTGGCCGGATACACGATTGTCTCCCAAGATATAACACAAAGCCGGGCGAAAAACGAGACGCGCCCGCCTTTCGGATCGCGCGCGAGTAGGCTATGATTCGGTTGTTCGACTCTTCGACACGTGACCTGCGGGCTGGCCTGAAGGATGAATCGACCGATGAGAGACCTGATTGTGAATGCTGACGACTTTGGGCGCGCGCCGGGCGTCAACCGGGGCATTCTCGAAGCCTACGAAGCCGGCATTGTCACCTCCACCACCGTCATGATCAATTTTCCGGACGCCGCCGCCGGGCTGGAGCAGGCGCTCGCCAGCGCGCCCGACCTGGGCATCGGCCTGCACCTGAACCTGACCTCGGGCCGCCCGGTGCTGCCCGCCGAGCGCATCCCGTCGCTGGTGAATGACGATGGCCGGTTCCACCACATCCAGGACTGGGCCGCGCACATGGACGCGTTCGAGCCGGATCACATCCGCGCCGAGCTCGTCGCACAGCTCGACCGCTTCCTGAGCCTCGCCGGGCGCCCGCCCGATCACCTCGACGCGCACCACCACGCCATCTATCTCCACCCAGACGCGCTGCCCGTGATGCTCGAATTCGCCCACAGCTACAACCTGCCCATCCGCGACACGCAGCTCAGCGCGCTCGACCACTCGCCGGACGGCGCGCTGGCCGAGCTGATGAGCATCGTGCCCGGCCTGTCGGACCTCGCCGCGCAGAGTCTCGTCGAGCGCCTGCGCCACACGCTGGACCAGGGACCGGCTCCCCACTGCCCGGCGCGGCTGGAGCTTGGGTTCTATGACAAACAAGCGACCCTCGGCAACCTGCTGGTGATCCTCACCAACCTGCCGGAGGATCGCCCCACCGAGCTGATGTGCCATCCGGGCTACGTCGACGAGGTGCTCGGCGCCAGCGGCTACGTGCACGGGCGCGAAGTCGAGATCGGCCACCTGACTCACCCGGCCACGCTGGAATGCATCCGCTCCGAGGAGATCCGGCTCATTACCTTCGGCGACCTGACGCGGAGCGCAGCATGACCGACTATTACGACCCCGACGACGATCTGTTCTCTTACGAAGATTTCGAGGACATCGACAACGCGGCGTGGGACCCCGACGCGCTGGAGCCGATCGATCTCACCGAGCTTGACAGCGACGACGATCTGCAAGCGCCCAGCGACGCGGCGGAAGAACTGCTGGAGCGCATCGAGACGCTGGACGACGAGATCCCGCCGCGCCCGCCGGAGCCGTCCCTCGCGGATCCGCGCCTGGTGGACGACGAACGCCCTGCCGAAGAAACCGAACTCCTCGAGGATGAACAGCCCGGCGAGGAAGCCGAAATGCTCGAAGACGAGGAGCCCGGCGCGGACGAGCTGCCCGAAGAAGCGCCGCCGCCCCGCGAGCGAACGATCCGCATCGGCGGACGCGGGCGGATGCAGCGGCTCCCGCTGGGGCCGCCCCCCACCCGCCCCGAGACAACCCACCGCGAAGCAGAGCCACACGCTCCGCCGGATGACGTGTACCGGCTGGCCCTGGCGCTGCCGCTCGACATGGGCGCGGAAGTGCTGGAACTGCGCGCGCTGGGCGAAATCGAGGATATGCCGCCGCCGGGGATCGACCTGGCCTTTGCGTTCCGGGCGGACGACCTGGCCGCCGTCGAGAGCGCGATCGCGGCCTGGGCGGAACGCTATCTGCCGCTGGAGCTGTCGCTCGCCGAGATCGTGGCCGAGGTCGCCGGGGCGCAGCAGTACATCGCCGCGTGGCGCGTCGAGCCGCACGCCGCCCTGCAGGACGCCCAGATCGCGCTCCGGCGCGCGCTGGCCTCGCTGGTCACGCCTGTCGCCGAAGGGCTGGCAGCCTTTCAGCCGCGCATCGTCATCGGGGCGCACGTACCGGCCCGCACCTACCCGCTGGTCATCGGCCAGATGCAGCGCGATTTCGCGCCCTTCGCGTGGCACGTCGCCTCGGTGGCCCTGTTCCGCGCCGAGACGATCGCCGATCCCGGCGCGTGGGAGCTGGCTCGCGCTTTTGGCCTCCCCGCCGAACGCGAGTGATCACACCATCGATTACGTAACCGTCAGGGAGAGAGTGTATGTCCGAGCAACCCGCATCCAACACCACACCCGCCTCGATGGCGCCGTTCTATACTGCCGAGCCTGACGAGCGCTCCCGGTTGTTTTTCCGGCGCCGCCGCCCCCGGTGGAGCTATCCGCGCGACTGGGTCCGCCCGCCGGAAGATCAGTACCAGGAGGAACTGGCCCGCGAAGGGTTCATCACCGAGCAGCTTGCCCAACAGGCGCTCCGCCAGTCCATCTCCGACGACCTGCGCATCGAACTGCGCGAGCTGGACCAGCACCTGCTGCCGCACTTCTGGCGGTTGGACCAGGAAGCCAAGTATTACCAGAACCGGCATTTTCTGTTCCAGTGGACGTTCATCATCTCGGCGTTTCTGACAACCGCCCTGGCCGCGGCGAGCGTATTCGCCTACGCGAAGGACTGGCAGGGGACGACGGGCCTGATACCGGCGGCGTTTGGCCTGGCGACGGCGATCGTCAGCGGAATCGCGGCTGCCGTGTCGTACCTGGACGCCAACCAGACGCCCCAGCGGCGCTGGTTCCAGGCGCGGGCCCAGGCGGAAAGCCTGCGATCGTTGTATTTCCTGTTCATCGCCCGCCAGCCGCCGTTCGACACGCCCTCGATCCGGGAACGCGTCGAGATCATGCGCCAGAAGGTGGTCGACGTCCTCACCGAAAAGACCGCGCCCAACCGCCGCGCAACCGACAAGGACAAGCCCCAGCGCCCGCCCACGCCGGCGCCACCCGCGCCCGAGCCTGAAGAACCCGCAGACGAGGAAGAATCACGATGAGCGAGCAGGTCACACTCATGTCGGAAGAAGAGGCCCAACTGCGCAGCATGTTGTACCTGCGCCAGCGGGTCGATTTTCAGGAAGAGTATTACCGGAAGCGAATCGACGAGTTCACCTTCAACTCGGACAAGATGCTGTGGGTATCCGCGGCCCTGATGGCAACCTCGACCGTCGTATCGTCCTATTCGATGGTGGCGAATGGCGTGGTGCTGTCGTTCATCACGGCGCTGCTGCCCGCCTGCGCGACGGCGGTCGCGGCGTTTCGCTCGCTCTACCAGTGGCAGCGCCAGGCGACGCTCTACGACGCCAGCCGCCTGTCGCTCTTGCAGGCCAAGCTCGCCATGCCGGACACGGATTTTCTCGAGCCGGGCGACTACGCGCGCTATTTCCCGCAGTTGGTCCAACAGGCGGAGACGGTGCTGCGGAACGAGGCCGCCCAGTGGGGCCAGCTCGAAGGCGTGCTGACCAGCGGTATCACGGCTGCCGACTTGCAGCCGCCCGCCCCGCCGGAATAGCGCGGGCGTCAGTCGCAGGTGATCGCCGCCAGGTGCTCCTGGTAGGTGACCGAGAACGCGACCCCGCCGCCATCACACCGCGCGGCCATGTAATAATAGTCCGTCTGCGCCGGGTATACCGCCGCCAGGATCGCGCTTTGGCCGGGGCTGTTGACCGGCGCGGGCGGCAGGCCGGGGCGCGTGTAGGTGTTGTACGGCGAATCGACCTCCATGTTGCTGCCCGTGATGCGCGGCCACCAGTTGCCCGGCTGGCCGAGCGCATACTGCACCGGCACGGTCGATGCCAACCGGTTGCCGTCGCGCAGCCGGTTGTAGAATATGCTCGCCACCAGTTTCTGGTATTCCGCGCCGCGCGTCTCGCGCTGGATCACGGACGCCATGATCAGCGCCTCGTAGAAGCTGATCCCCTGGGCGGCAGCGTCGGCGCGGACCTGGGGCGAGACGTTGGCCGCGAACGCCTCCAGCAGCATGTCGCGGAACGCCTCGGCGGTGGTTTCGTTCTCCACGGTGTACATACCGGGGAACAGGAACCCTTCCAGCGACGTCCCGGCGGGGCGCTCCTGGACGAAATCGAACGGGGCGCTGGCGCCCGGCCCGGTCACCGCCAGGAAATCCGCGCCGGTGAACATGGTTTCCGAACGGGTGATCGCGTCGGCGATTTGCTCGCGCCGCCAGCCTTCGACCACGCGAATGGTGCACGGGCAGTTCGGCGTCCGCGGGCCGGTCGCCCCGGCTTGCTCGGCGGGCACGGCGGGCACCGAGGGCGGCGCGTTCTCGGCTGCGCCGGGCGGCAGGAAGATCTGCTGCCCCACCAGCAGGTAGCGGCTGGTCAGGCAGTTGGCCGACACCAGATCGTCCACGCTGACCGCATTCTCAGCGCCCAACGCGAACGCAAACAGCGTATCGTCCTGCTGCACGATGTACGGCTCCCAGCCATCCGGCGGGACGCATTCGGCTGCCACCTGGGGCTCTGGCGCTTCGTCGCCGTCCGCCGGGGCTTCGGCGGGCGCGGGCGAGTCTTCAGCCGGGACCGGCTCGGAGGCGGTGGCCGTGGGGAACGGCGTCGCGCTGGGCGGTGGCGTGGGTGTCTGCGTGGGCTGGGGCGACGCGGTCGGGGATGGGGTCGGGCTGTCCGTCACGGCGGCGAGCGTGTGCCGCTCCACGACGGGCACGCCGGTCGCCTCGCGGTCGGGACGGTCGCCGTCCTGCGCGCTGCTCAATACCGCGATCAGCGCCACGAGCCACGCCGCCAGCCCGATGATGAGCACCCCACCGGCCAGCCAGATAAGCCGCCGCCGGGAGGATGAAGGTGTGTGATCGTACTCGGCCATAATCGGCGCCGATTGTATCGCACCCCCGGCATTCGACAACTCTTGGCTGTCGCCAATTCGCCTGGTGGATTATACTGGAGGCGTCGCCGGAACAGCCCGGCACGACGATGCGCACGCAACCGGCAGTGATGGCAAATTGGCAGTGGCAAGAAACCCAACACCTCATCCCACCCCGGCGATGAGGTGTCACTCGGTCAGTTCAGCGGCATACCAGAGCGGGTCTACTGATGATTCTTGATCAAAAACGCGCACGATTCCTGATCATCCATCTGCCACTGGATGCGCTGCGCCGGCGAGCCGATCAGGTTGCGAATCAGGTGCTCGTCCATCTTGCACAGCTCAGGATTCGAACACGAAACCTGCTCGTACGGGCAGTTCGACACCGACAGAATGTGCTCCCCGCTCTCGGTCTGGTGCCACGAAGCAGCATACCCGTTGCTGTTCAGGTAGGTCACCACGTGGTCCAGCCGGACGTCGAGCGGCGCATCCGGGATCATGGCGTCTCCCGCCATCGAGGACGCCAGCCCGTCGAGGATTTTGTTGACCTGCGCCGGGGGCAGTTGGTCCTTGATCTGCGCGAGCAACCCCGAAGCCAGCCCCTGGTAGTTGTTCGGGAAATAGTCCGCGGCCTGTGGCGTCAGGGAATACACGTACTGCGGGCGTCCCGGCGCGCTGCGGCGCCGCACTGTAGGGGCTGCGACCAGCCCGTCACCTCTCAGAATCTCGAGGTGGTGGCGGACCGTCACCGCGGTGATCTTGCCTATACGCTTGCTGAGTGCCTCGACGATTTCGTCGATGGTCGCTTCTTTGCGATCCTTCAGGATTTCGAGAATATGTCGTCTCGTTTGTTGCATGGTAGTGTGACTCACTTTGCCATATTTACGATATTGTTGATAAATTTTAAAAATCTTATCACGCCCGTTTTATTGTTGTCAAATGACATGCTACAGGGCCTAGCTACGCAATTTTGCACTTCTCGCCGGCCCCTTCACGCTCCTCGCACGCGTGCCGCGCGGTGGATCGCCGCGGCCCTGGCGATCGCGCTGCTGGCGGCGTCGCCCCCCACCCCGCAAGCCGGGGCGCAGGACGATTCACCTGCCGAAGCGGTCCAGCGCTATCTCGATGCGGCCTTCCTGGGGAACGGCGACGCCGCTGCGCTCGTCTGCCAGGCGGACCGGGACGCCCGCGCCACCGCCGGGCCGGGCGCGATCGTGTCTGCGGCGGACGTGCTGGGGATCGGCGTCGACACGTCGGGCCTGACGTACGACACCACCGAACAGGCCGAGACGTGGGCCCGCGTGGACGTGGCAGGCCGCGTCGTCTTCACGATCGAGGGCCTGGACGCCCCGTTCGAAGTCCCCATCCGCGCGCTCGGCCTGGGCACGTTCTGGCCGGTATTCGAGCGCGGAGCATGGCGCGCCTGCTCGACGCCACCCTCCGCGGCCCAGGACGCCCTGGGGCCGGACCTGATCGCCCGGCAGTTCATGACGGCAGCCTACGCCGGGGACTATGACGCGGCGCGCGCGCTGCTGTGCGCGGCCCAGCGCGACCGGCTCTCGCGGGCGCGGTACGACGCGGCCTTCGGGAACCTGCTCCAGCAAGGCGTCACGCTGAACCTGGACACGGCGTTGTTCGAGATCGTCGAGCAGGACGGCGCCGAAGCGATAGTTGCAATCGGAGGACAGATCGCGCTAAGCTGGACGGGACAGGGCCGGTCTATCGTCCTCGACGCCGCGCAGTTGGACCTTGGCCCGGTGCGTTTGATCGACGAAAACGGCTGGAAAGTCTGCTCGCAGCCCGGTTGAAAGCTGGACCACTCTTGGCTACACTTTAGACACGCTGCGTATCACCCGCATCGCTAAGGAGCACACGCATGACTATACGCCCGCAAACTATTTCTGTTGCCGTATTATTGGTTGCGCTAGGGCTTATTTTTCTCCTGGTCGGAAACGCTGGTGTGTCCACCGGCGTCTTTTTGCCTGAACCGACGCTGACTCCCATCCCGCCCACGGCGACCCCCCTGCCCGATCCGGCGGTCGATAACTGGAGCGAGTCCGCGCCCGGCCAGGTAACTCACAACGGCGATCTTGAGAATCCCGCCCAGATCACCTACCAGACCGTGCCGCTGGATACGTTCATCGAACAGCGCCAGCTCGAAACGCCCGCCGAGGACGCGCCGCTGCCGCTGCTCGACCTGCTCCAGCAGCGCGGCGAGTTGTACGAAGTCCAGATCGAGGAGTTGCAGCTCCAGGCCGGGCCGGACGCGGTGCAGGGTCCGGCAGTCGAGAAGTTCGGCGGCGTCCCGGTCGCCATGCTGCGCATCACGGTCCCGCCGCAGACCCTGGCGGACGGGCGCGATTTCCCCGGCCTGGACCTGGTCGAAGGGCTGGTCGAGCACGGCGAGGATGAGGTCACCTTCTTCGAGTACGCGCTGAGCGCGGACGCCGATCCGGTCGTGTTCAACGATTTTCGCGCGTGGCTCGAGGCCAACGCGCCGCGGCTGGCCGGTCAGGAAGACGAGGCCGCCGCCGGTGACGAGCCCGCTGACGAACCGGCCCAGGAAGCGACGGAGGAGCCAGCCGAGGAAGCCACCGCCGAGCCGGACGACGAGCCCGCGCCGGAAGCGACGGACGAACCGGCTGAGGGGGCCACCGAGGAACCAGCCGAGGACGGCGCCGAACCTGCTCCTGAAGCGACAGACGAACCGGCCCAGGAAGCCACCGAAGAAGCCGCCGCGCCAACCAGCGGTTGGACCGAAGTCGGGCAGGGCCAGTACCTGCACGCCTCGACGTCGAATGCATTCCTGGTGCACGAGGCGTCAACCGTGGATGGGTTTTCCGGCCAGTTGGGCATCGAGCCGCCCGGCGCCGGCGCGGAAGAACCGGCGCTGGACGTCCTGATCGCGGCGAAAAACGACCTGGAATTCCAGGTGACGGAGATTGGCGTGACCTTCGCCGAGGACAGCGTCGAGGGGCCGGAAATGCGCGAGTACGACTCGGTCCCGGTGGCGTACTACCACGCCGCGCTCGACCCGTCCACCACGGCGGAGGGCCAGTCCTTCCCCGGCCAGGAGCTGGCGCTGGTCATCATCGACCAGGGCGACGGCAACATCCGGCTCATCCAGATGCAGTATCTATATGAGGCGGAGCGCGATCCAGCCATTTACGCCGATTTCCAGACGTGGCTGGAGGACAACGCCGCGACGCTGCTGGACATGGTCGGGGCCGGCGAACCGGCGCCACCCGAAGTCACCGCGGAGCCCGAATCGTAACGCTGGCGCGACGCCGGGAGCAGGCTCGCAGTCGTGTCTGCTCCCGGCATTATGACACGCGCAAAGATGCCGGGTTGGCAACTTTCTGTTATCATGAACGGCATGTTTGGCGCTGACGACAAACCCAAACCCCTGTACTGGGAGGCATCATACGAGATCGTGCTCAGCTTGATGGAAACGCACCCGGATGCGGACCTGGATACGCTGGGCCTTGAACAGCTTTTCGAGTGGATTATCGCGCTGCCGGGCTTTGCCGACGACCCGATCCTGGCGCACGACGCGCTACTGACAGGCATCTTGCGGGAATGGTACGAGGAGAAAACCGAAACGTCATGACGAATGATGACTTTTTACGCGAACTGCACGACCCGGATATCCCTGTGCCGGAAGGCATGACATCCGCCATCGCCGTCACCAGCTTCGGCAAGCTGCTTAACGCCATTTACAACTGGGGCCGGCGCAACTCGATCTGGCCGATGTCGTTCGGCCTCGCCTGCTGCGCCATCGAGATGATCGCCACCGCCTCCAGCCGGTTCGACCAGGCGCGCTTCGGCATGGAAGTGCTCCGCGCCAGCCCTCGCCAGGCGGACCTGATGATCGTGAGCGGCACCGTCACCAAGAAGATGGTCGTGCCCATCGTGCGCCTCTACAACCAGATGGCCGAGCCGAAATACGTGCTCGCCATGGGCGCGTGCGCCATCGGCGGCGGGCCATTCAAAGAGGGCTACAACGTGGTGAGCGGGATCGACAAATACGTGCCGGTCGACGTGTACGTCCCCGGCTGCCCGCCCACGCCCCAGGCACTGCTGCACGGCTTCATGATCCTGCAGAAGAAGATCGACGGGCAGTCGCTGGGCAACCCCAACAGCACGCCGTGGTATGGCCGCGGCCCCAGCGATCCGGTGCCCGTGCCCATCCTCGGCCCGGACATCATCGACCCGCGCCAGGCGCACATCCTGCGCCGGCAGGCCGAGGCGGCTCAAGCAGCGCCCGACGTGGCCGAGACCGGTGACGACGCCGAGGCCCAGGTCTGAGTCAAGTGACGCTTATGGCTGCGACTGTTTAAGGAGATCTTATGACCGAACAAGTCCCCACCGTTGAGACCGCGAGCGCCACCGACTCCGCTCTCAGCCTGTTGGAAGAGAAATTTAAGAACGCCGTCCGCCGCGACGACCGCGAGGGCTACGACGGCCTGATCGTCGATCCCGCCAAACTGGTGGAGGTCGCCGCCGCCGTCCGCGACGAGCTGGGCTACGATTATCTCGCCAGCGCCCAGGCGGTCGATTATCTCGGCGCGGGCGACCACCTGGAGATGGTCTACAATCTCTATCGCACCACGGGCGGCCCCGGCCTGGCGCTGCGGGCGCAGACCCCGCGCGATACGGCGACCCTGCCCAGCCTGGTGAGCGTGTGGCCGGGCGCGGACTTCCAGGAGCGCGAAGCCTGGGACCTGATGGGCATCCGCTTCGAGGGCCATCCCAACCTCCAGCGCATCCTGATGTGGGAAGGGTTTCACGGCCACCCGCTCCGCAAGGACTGGAAAGAGGCGTACTACGAGCAGGACCAGAAGCCGTTCGACAGCCGCTGGCCCGATGGCAACGTGTGGCGCTCCGAGGAGCACAACGCGTATGGCAAGAACGTCGTCTATCCGGAGGGCTTCACCCTGGACGGCTACGAGCCGGTAGCCGAAGACGCGTTCTACGACGAAGCCAACCTGGGCGTCGACATTCGCCCGTCCGACATGGACACCGACCGGATCGTGGTCAGCCTCGGCCCGCAGCACCCCAGCACGCACGGCGTCTTCCGCATGATCGTCACGCTCAACGGCGAAACCATCGAGCGCCTGCAGCCGGTCATGGGCTACCTGCACCGCAACCACGACAAGATCGGCGAGCGCAATACCTTCCTGCAGAACATGCCGTTCACCGACCGGCTCGACTATTTCTGCAGCCTGTCGAACAATTTCGGGTACGCGGTCGCCGTCGAAAAGCTGATGGCCCTCGGTAAGCGCTGGGAGCCGCCGACCTACCGCGCCGAGGTCATCCGCGTGTTGATGGCCGAACTCACCCGTATCCTGAATCACCTCGTCGCGATCGGTTTCATGCTCAACGACATGGGCGCCTACTTCACGCCGCTGATGTACGCCATCGTCGAGCGCGAGCTGATCCTGGACTTCTTCGAGGCCGTCACCGGCAGCCGCATGATGTGCAACTATTTCCGCTTCGGCGGCGTGGCGATGGACCTGCCCGCGCAGATGCACAGCACGGCCAACCTGCTCAACGAGCGCGTCCGCGAGTTCGACACCATGCAGTACCTGCGCGAGCTGATCAACGAGCGCCTGCCGCGCGCCATCGACCAGACCGACGATCTGCTCACCACCAACGAGATTTTGACCAACCGCTCGATCGGTGTCGGCGTCCTCACCCGCGAGCAGGCCATCGCGCACAGCGCCGCGGGGCCGGTCCTGCGCGCCAGCGGCGTGCCCTACGACGTCCGCCGGGCCGATCCGTACAGCATCTACCCGGACCTGGAATTCGACGTGGCTGTGCGCGATCACGGCGACATCTACGACCGCTACCTCGTCCGCGTCGACGAGATGCGCGAGAGCGTCCGCATCCTCAAGCAGGTGCTGCGCCTGCTCGGCGAAACCGAGGGCCAGCCGTTCTTCTCCGGTCGCGGCGGCATCTACAGCCCGCGCGTGCCTGCCGGCGAAGCCTATGGCCGCGTCGAAAATCCGAAGGGCGAGTTGGGGTTCTTCGTCGTGTCGGACGGCGGCCAGAATCCATGGCGCTATCACGTCCGCGCCCCCAGCTTCATCAACCTGACGGCGCTGGAAACCATGTGCAAGGGGCACAAAGTGGCCGACGTCGTGACCATCCTGGGCAGCATCGACATCGTGCTGGGCGAACTGGATCGCTAGCGTGCGGCTCACCGACAGAGCGTAAGGAGCGAGAGCGTTTATGTACGGATCAGGTATCTTACGTGGCCTGGGGGTCACCCTGAAACACTTCGTCAACACATACCTGGATGACATTCGCTGGGGCTTTCGCCGGCACATCCCCGACGAAGCCTTTCCCATCCGCCAGGGGCTGGACACGCGCGGCGTCTTCACCGTCGAGTACCCGGACGAAAAGCTGGCGATGTGGGAGCGATTCCGGTTCATTCCCTTCCTGGTCATCGAGAACCACGACCACCCGGAGCGCCCCGGACACGACTGGTGCACGAGCTGCGGCATCTGTGCGAAGGTCTGCCCGCCCCAGTGCATCTGGATCGTGCGCGGCAACGACCCCGAAACCGGGCGCCCCGTGCCGGAACCGCAGGCGTTCTACATCGACATCGACATCTGCATGAACTGCGGCCTGTGCGCCGAGTTCTGCCCGTTCGACGCGATCAAGATGGATCACGATTATGAGCTGGCCAGCTACGACCGCACTTCGGCCCACATCTTCGACAAGCAGCGCCTGTCGAAGGAGTTCCGCTACTGGCAGTCTATCGCGCCGACGCGGGCCGAAGAGGAAGCCGAAGCGCGCGGCGGCTGGGAGCACAAAGACGTGCTCAAACAGAAGGCCAAAGAGGCGAAAGCCAAAGAGAATTAGCCGCCCCGGGCACTCTCCCCCGACGAACAACCGGCAGGGCTAACCGTCCCTGCCGGTGTTTTTGTCTCCCGAATGCGATCCGCACCGCCATCCCGCCTACTGGATGGTCACGTCGAGCGTCGCGCCGTTCACGTGGACGGTGTAGCGCCCCGGCTCGAAGGGGCCGCTCAGCGGGATCGTCGCCTCGTACAGGCGGAGAATCTTCGGGCAGGGCCGGTCTTCCGGCACCCACGTCGCGATCTCCACGAAGACGTCATCCCCTTCGCGCCACTGCGCCACCCGGACCTCGCCCTCGCACCCCGTGCCATGATGCCCCGCCACGTTCAGTTGCACCCGCGGGGGATAGCTTTCGAGGATGAGGGCCTCGACGTTCTGGACGACGACGGGAACCGGCTTCAGCGGCTCGTCACGGTCGCCCGTGGAGCCGCCCGGGCCAGCCGGCAGGTTGATCCCCAGGCACGAGCCCAGCATCATCACCAACAGCAGCAGAAGCGCGCGTATATACATCAACCTCTCCAGTTCGCGATCGATAGGACCTGATCGATCAGACGCTCCAACCGGCCATTTGGTTCCCGGCGCGCGGTCAGGCGGGGGGTTTGTCGCCCAACGCCTCGCGCAGTTGCCGGATGTGCACCCGGTCGTGCTGCACGATGTGTTCCGCCATGCCCAGCAGTGTCGTCGCGCCCAGCCGGTGATGCACCGCCGGGCGGCTCCACGCGCCATCGGCCAGCCCGGCGAGGAAATCGAGCGTGATCTGGCGCTCGCGGGCGAAGGCCAGCGCGGCGGCCCAGCCATCGCCGGAACAGTCGCCCGTGCCTGGAACGCTCGCTGCCAGGAACGGCTCGTTGCCCTGGGCGATCTCGACCAGCCGGGGCCGGTGCACCGCCCGCTCGGTTTCCGCCAGGTGGCAGACGATCTCCGCCGGGGACCACTCGCCGGGGGCCGGGCGGATCGTCCAGGCGTCCGGGGCGATCTCCCGCGCAATGCCGAGCAGCGCTGCCAGCCCACCGTTCAGGCGCGGGGCGATGTGCGCGGGCTCCAGCGGGCGAGGAGCGAGATTGTCGGACCAGCCCACGCGCGCCACACAGGCGGCGAAGTCCTCCAGCGGCCCCACGCCGACCGGCGAGGCTTCCGGCCCCGGCGCCGCGTCACGGGGCGCGATCCAGTAGGTGTGCAGCCCGGCGCGGTGCGCGGGCACGATGTCGTTGTTCCAGTCGTCGCCCACCATGATCGCCTCGCCCGCCGCCACCTCGATCCGCGCCAGGATTTCCTCGTAATAGTCCGGGTGCGGCTTGGAGAAATGCGCGTTTTCCAGCGTGGTGACCAGCGCGAACGGCATCTCGCCCACCGGCAGGCCGGCCCAGTCGAGCCGCTGCTCGACGGCGACGCGCGGGAAGAACGGGTTGGTCGCCACCACCACGCGGTATCCCCGCGCCGCCAGCCCTTCCACCAGGGCGCGTGCCCCAGTCCGCACGTGCGTCCCGCCCCGCAGCGCGGGATACACCGCCTCGTAAAAGGCCGCCGCCCCCTCGCGGAAGGCGTCCATGTGACCCGGCAGCAGCGGGGCCAGCGCCGCGTAAAACGTCTCTTCGTTCGTGCGCAGCGGGTCGCGGCTGAGCATCACGGCGCGGGTCGCCGCCAGCACGGGCTGGAGCGTATCCTCCACGCCGAGCCGCTCGCACAAATAGCGGTTCAGCGCGTCCATGTAGGCCGACACGAACGCCTCGGTGGGATTGCCCAGCAGCGTATCGTCCAGGTCGAGCAGAACCGCCCTAATCATCGGACTCGTCCAGGGCATCGCGGAACAGCTTCAGCCCCTGGTTCTCTTCGGCATCCAGGGGACAGCCAACGTACGGGTTGTCGATCGGGATGTCGTGTTTTTCGCACCACGCCTCGACGCGCATCTGCCGGACGAAGCCCAGCAGCACGGGCCGGATGGTGAGTTTCAGGCGGAGGTCGGGGCTGGCGTTCGCCCGCAGGATGTCCGGCACCGGGCAGCGCGCGCAGTCCTTGGGCCGCCATGGCAACGAGTCGGGGTTCGCCATCGCCAGGCGGCATTCCTGGATCTCGCGCCCGCGGTTGAAATCTTCGTAATAGTGAGGGCACTCCTTGCCCGCCGGTGTTCGCATCACATCACCCTTCGTGAACCAAGAGCCGACACACTGATTGTACGGGACCCGCCGCCGATCGACCACCACGCGAGGCGGCACCGCCGCCGGGAAAAACAAAAACCTCCGGGAGCGATCATCCAGCCCAGGAGGTTTCCGGTCGGTGCAGCCTGCCGATCCGCTCAAACCCGCGTCACATACGAGCCGTCGCGCGTATCGATGCGGATCACGTCGCCCACGTTGACGAACAGCGGGACGGTCACTTGCAGGCCGGTTTCCGTATTCACCTTCTTGGTGGCGCCAGTGGCCGTATCGCCCGCGATCGCCATCTCGGCATCGGTGACTTCGTGCTCCACGTTGGGCGGCAGCTCGTAGTCGATGATTTCGCTCTCGTACGACAACAGCTTGAGCTGCATGTTTTCCTTCAGATACAGGAAATCGTCGCCGAACAGGTCCTGGCGAAGCTGCGGCTGTTCGAAGGTAGTGACGTCCATGAACGTCAGGAATTCGCCGTCCGAGTACAGGTATTCCACCACCGTCGTCTCGATGCGAATGTCCTCGACCCGGTCGCCGGAGTTGAACGTCATCTCGCGGATCGTGTTGGTCCGCAGGTTGCGCACGGACACGCGAATCGTCGCGCCGCCACGACCGGTTTTGTTGTGATGGTAGTCGAGCACCTTATAGAGTTCGTTATCGAGGGTGAAATTGGTGCCTTTGCGTAGCTGGTTTACGTCAATCATCGGAGTTATTTCGTCCTTATTCACACTGGAGTGGTCATCAGAGCGCCATCATTATACCAGGAAATTCGAGCGACACGTATGCCGCTCTAGAGGCTGTTATGCACTTTAGAGCACATGAGCCATCAACCGAACGAACTGATTTGCCATCAAAATAGCAAAGGCCAAGAAATGCAAGCCTTTCAAGGTGTCGGGCAAACGCTCATAGTCGCGCG
>Ga0334892_1000310_pt1 | contig 69000 bp, 53 predicted proteins | sample GraSluR3_MG_4_FD_207213 | JGI IMG/M metagenome (GOLD analysis project Ga0334892, IMG submission 207213) | Sludge microbial communities from methane-producing bioreactor in Wageningen University, Netherlands - Granular Sludge_15_04-R3 | ecosystem: Engineered > Bioreactor > Anaerobic >...
GGCTGAGTTCAATATTACCAGTTATCTTAAGAGAGGAAAGAACTCCATTTCAGTTGAGGTATACCGGTGGAGTGACGGTAGTTATCTCGAGGATCAGGATTTCTGGCGGTTGAGTGGAATACAGCGATCAGTATATCTTCATTCACGGCCGCGAACATATATACGGGATTTCTTTGCGACGCCTGACCTGGTAAACGGCTATGAAGACGGGGTGCTGATAACAGAGCTGGAGATAGCTGATCTTTCTGGCAGGGCCCAGAAGTTAGAGGCAGAGGCCACCCTTTATGACAAAGGCACCATGGTGGCAACTACTGACGGGGAGGTCTCTGTTGCGGATGGAAAGGGATTTGCCAGGCTTGAGTTAACGGTTCCCTCAGTAAGACAATGGTCGGCTGAAAGTCCTGCACTATATGACCTGGTAATAACGCTGAAGCGAGGAGGCAAGGTGCTTGAAAGTCTGGGCTGCAAAACAGGTTTCAGGAAGGTTGAGATCAGGGATTCACAGCTGCTGGTGAACGGAAGGGCGGTTTACCTTAAAGGTGTTAACTTGCATGAACATCATGATGTTAACGGTCATGTAGTTGACGGTGAGACTGTTATGAAGGATATAGCCGTGATGAAGGCGAATAATATCAATGCGGTGCGTACATCACACTACCCTCACCAGGAGCTTTTCTATGAGCTGTGTGACGAATATGGATTGTATGTTATTGATGAGGCAAATATTGAATCACATGGGATTGGTTACCAAAGGGATGTGACGCTGGCGGATAAACCCGAATGGGCGGCGGCTCATCTCGACCGTACCGTGAGGATGGTTGAGAGGGATAAGAACCATGCGTCAGTAATAATCTGGTCGATGGGTAACGAAGCTGGTGACGGGCATAATTTTCTGGCGAATTACAAGTGGATGAAGGAGAGGGATAAAAGCAGGCCTGTACAGTATGAGCGTGCCGAAAAGAGTACAAATACAACGGAAAGGCACACAGACATATGGTGCCCTATGTATGCATCAATAGAGTATATTGAGAGGTATGCTCTTGACCCCTCAAGCGACAGGCCGCTTATTCAGTGTGAGTATGCGCATGCCATGGGTAATAGTGTGGGTAATCTTCAGGATTACTGGGATGTGATCGAAAAGTATCCATTGCTTCAGGGCGGGTTCATCTGGGATTGGGTTGATCAGGGAATTCTTACCCGCAGTGAAGATGGTGCAACATACTGGGCATATGGAGGGGATTTTGGTGATGAGGGAATGCCAAGTGACGGTAATTTCTGCATTAACGGTCTTGTATGGCCCGACCGTACCGGGCACCCCTCACTTTATGAAGTAAAGAAGGTTTATCAATACATTGGATTCGAACCTGTTGATCTGGCAAGAGGACTGATAAGGATACGCAACAAGTATGATTTTACACCACTCTCTGTTTTTAATATATCCTGGGAGGTAATTACTGATGAGGGGATAGTTGCATCAGGCAATCTTCCTGAAATGAATATTAAGCCCGGAGAGTCGATAGTGACAGCTGTGCCTTTTGAAATTTCGTCCCCGGTTGAAGGAGCGGAGTATTTTCTGAACCTTAAGGCTCTGCGTGAAGACAAGTGGACCATTGTGCCTGCCGGGCATATCTATGCCACTGAGCAGTTCAGACTGCCATTCAACACTCCCTTAAAAGCAGACGGAAAAGGTACACGTGGGTTGCTGGTAACAGAGACAGAGGGTAGTAATCTAATTGTCAGGGGAGAGGATTTATCGGTAAGGTTTAATCTCGGAAAGGGTTCTCTTGAGTCACTGGTGTCGGGTGATAAAGAGTTTTTACTCAGCGGACTTGTACCTGATTTCTGGAGAGCTCCAACGGATAATGACTACGGCAACAACATGCATCGCCGGCTAAGGGTGTGGAAGGATGCAGGTGGCAGGGTTTCCGTCAGGACAGTCAGGATCGGGCATCCGGAGATTGGCGTGGTAAGAGTCATTGTCGATTTTGATATACCCGGACTGGAGGATGAGAAGATAGCAGGGCTAAATGTGATATATACAGTTTACAGCACAGGTGATATTGTGGTTTCAAGCAGTTTCAACAAGGTCTCTGCAATGGTTCCTGAAATACCAAGGATGGGTATGCAATTACAGCTGCCTGCCGTTTACGGTAATCTTACCTGGTTTGGACGGGGACCTCATGAGAACTACAATGACAGAAAGACAGCGGCAGCCGTTGGACTTTATGAGAGCAGTGTAGCCGACCAGTATGTACCATACATACGGCCTCAGGAGAATGGCTACCGTACTGATACCCGCTGGCTTATGCTTGCTGACGATGAGGGATATGGATTGCTGGTGACGGGACGTCCATTAATTTCGTTTGCGGCTCTGAATTTTCTTCATGATGATTTTGAGTCTCCGGCAGGAAGGCTGTCAGGTTACAGGCCTGATGCCAGAAGCGCTAACAGGCATACCAAAGATGTGGTTCCACGTGACCTGGTGAAACTAAATATAGACCTTGACCAGATGGGTGTGGGTGGTGACAACTCATGGGGAGCATTAACGCATCCTCAATACAGACTTACGGAGCAGAAATACAGTTATTCATTCAGGATAAAGGCTATAAAGCCAGGTGACGATATCATCTCACTGGTGAGGGAAGCGTATTAGATATCAGATATCAGATTAAGGATATCAGATTAACGATTTTGGATTAGCGATTTTGGATTAGCGATTTTTCAGATATCAGATTCTGGATTCAGGAGATTCTCATCAACGCCTTAAAGATTGGTTATTAATAGATCAGCTCAGTTTTTAGTACCGTGTTTTCTCCTGTCAATGCATTTCTTACGTCATAGACAAGTTTGCCGGTGAAGGTTTTAGCCAATACGACACGTGTCACTGAATTAGCCGGGATGTTAATTGAAGCAGGAGCTCCCTGCGGACCATTAACAAGTTGCCAGGGAATGTCTGTATGGTTTGTAATTTCGAAAAAGAGATTACGTCCGGTCTCATGGAACGGCTTTGATACTGTAATACTTTTATTGAAGAACTCATTAAGGAGAGACTCTTTTCCCGCAATCATGTCATCGAACCAGGCCACTGTTTCTCCTTTGAACATCGCTTCCTTAAGGCTGTCGTGTGTCCTTTCCCTGGCGAAAACAAGTGTCATTGGCCTGATTGCTTCTGGTTTGTTCATGAAGTAATCCTCGCTTATCAGTCCGTGTACGTCGCTGTTGGCTATAACAGCAAGGTTGTACTGTTTACAGAATTCCAGAACGAGCGGGTAGTATTCCGTGCTGTTGAAGAATTCGATGCCGTGTAACCAGCCTTTCTGCAACAGGGTTTTATGGATATCGTAGAGTTTGGGAATACCGTCGGGCTCCTGGTTTCTCCACCCCGGGTGGTTCCAGTGGATGAAGGCACCCTGGTTTATTGCTTCCTCAACAACCTCAAGGAAGTTATCCTTCCGGAGTTTTGAGGCATCTTCGATAAATAGTGCATTGAGGTGGCCCGGCGGCATACTGCGTGTAATCTCGGTGCCATTGACAAGTATTATATTTCTCTCAGCTGCGTAATTACGTGCTATGTTCCAGGCTGCGTTGTAATCAACAGGAATGTAGTCTTTGTGAGGCAGGTATTCTATATGGTCAGTTATGGATAGTGCATCGAGTCCGTCCCGCCATGCTTCGTCAACTCTTACCGTGGGCCATACATTGCCATCTGAGAATACAGTATGGGTATGGAAGTCGCATGTAAGCGTCACTCTTCCTTCAAGCTGCGGAAGGTTGTAAGTACGCCTCTGGGCCATCAATGGAAGCGTAGCAATAGCTGCAAGGATGAAAATTACTTTTCTCATGGCTGAATATTTGAATGATCGGTTAAATATAGTAAAAAAGGGCAGCTGATTGAGAGTTAACAGAATTAACAGGATTCATAGAGTTTATTAAGTTAATCGATTATTCCCATGAGCCCTGGTCAGCTTAAACATATAAGTGCTCCTGGTTTCTTGTATTCATATATCTATTCGAATTGGTTACTGTGATTTTGATCGTCTGATTATGAATTTGTCGTACAGGAATATAAGTATAGCTGCGCTGAGGGCCATGCTGCCGAAGAGTATCCATATCTTTTGAGGATTGTAGCTGGTCCAGAGAAAGTTGGTCAGCTCAGCTGCGTTCATTCCGAAAAGTTCCTGAGCTTTTTCGTATAATTGAGTTTGTGTGAAGGTACCGGACAATTCCGGTAGTGAGAATCCGTTTTCGGTTGCTGCTCTGCGAAGCAGATAAAATTTATCGGCTATTGCTTCATATGGTTCACCTGACACCCATCCGGCTGCATAGTGACCTGCAGCGAAGGGCAGGAATGACGAACCCATATACAGACCTTTTTTGTCTGCCGGTGCTATTCTGCCTATGTATTCTGTATATTTTGGTGATGATGCCATTTCGCCTATTGCAAAGATCAGCACACCTGCAAGAACTATATACGGATTCCTGGTAAGGAACATAATAACAAGTCCGGCAGCCAGGATAACCGTACCGGTCATGATACTTGTCAGTGGTTTGAGTTTCATGCTCTGGGATGAGACATAAAGCTGAAGCACAATAATAAAGAACGCATTCATACTCATTACAGTGACGGCGGTGATTGTACCTTCCTTAAATCCCAGCATCAGCGACAGTTTATCAAGGTCAACCCAATGGTCAAGAAATATCGGGAACGAGTAGTAAAGTTGATTGAATGCTGTCCAGAAAACTGACATTATCAGAAGGAAAAGCACATATCTGAAGTCAGAAAGGGCTACCCAGATATTCCTGAAGGCATTGCCTATACTTTTCATCAGCTTTTCAGCAGATGGCTCCCTACCGGGTTCCCTGAAGAAGTAGAAAACGAAAATATAGTTAATGGCGATGGTTATCATCGACATCAGAAATACATAGTTCCAGTTTATTTTGTAGAGAAAGCCTGCGATGAAGGGACCTATAAATCCACCGATATTAATAACCATATAGAATATGCCGAATCCTACTGACGAGGTTTCATTATCGGTGGTCTTGGCTATCATGCCGGTAATTACCGGTTTGAAGAGAGCCCCTGCTACTGCCAGAAATATATATGAGGCGAAGACAAGTTCGAAGGTATCAAAATAGCCAACCATAAAGTAACCTGCAACGTACATTGTAAATGAGAGGATCAGCACTTTTTTGAAACCGACGCGGTCGGCAATGGCTCCGGTAATAAGAGGCAGAAAGTAGAGCAACATTGTGCCGGTACCCATAATTATTCCCTTTTGTGCCTGCGTGAAACCTAGAGCTCCTGTATCTTTTGAAAGGGTAAGGTAGAGAGCAAATGCATTGTAAAAACCATACCATGCCCATCTCTCAAATAGTTCCATGAAATTTGAGATCCAGAATGCTGCCGGGAACTTCCTGATCACTGATTTTAGGTTACTCATCTTTTTATGTTTTGTTAGTTGTTAATAATTCTGTTATTGTAATAATCATCACAAGTTATTATAGTGTCTTATATTACTGCCTGGTGTCCTTATTGAATCTGGTGTCTTCATAGAAATATGCAACTTTTTCGTCAGCATCGTCCCATGTGAGAATCCGTTTATCCCTGTTGGTATAATAGAATGCAACCATGGCAAAATCGCCGGCACACATGGTAGTATGTGCCAGCAGAGTAAGTGAAAGAGCCCATTGCCATTGCATTGGTACGTAAAACAATGACAGGATAAGTCCTGTGGTTATTACAGAGAAAGGAAAGATTGCAATAATGATAAATTGCACTGGTTCAACTACATGTCTGTGAGCCGTAACATAGACCACAAAATTTCTTACATCGGCGCCTATTCTGATATCCTTACCTCCAAGGAGCCGGAATATTAAAATATGCAGAGCTTCATGCAGCGGTATCAGCATTATTGGAAACAGGATAAGTCCTGTCAATGACCACGGCAGCATTTGGAGAAAAGGCTGGCCGGCAGCTGTAACTGTTCTAAATAATATTACCCAAATCAAGGTAGCCATGGTGAGCAGAAACAGTAGCAAAACTACCGGGTTCCTGATTTTTAACCGTGAGATGACGAATTCAGCAACCTCACTGTATCTGATGCTTACAATAAGTTTGTAACGTTCACTTGAAGCTATTTCATCGGGGGTGAATTTCATTCACATAATATTTTGAATGGGCACAAATTTAGCTTTTAAGGGTCGTATTTTCAACAGATCGTGAAACAACTTAAAGAATGGCACGTTTTTGGAGGCGGTATGCGGTACCGGGAACCTGATACCTGATACCCGATACCTGATACCCGATACCTGATACCCGATATTATCTGTATCATGTTTTGGGGGTTGTTTATGGGTTTATGTGTAATTTTGTATTGTGAGAAAGGAGTTTACCATACTGTTACTATTAGGTGCCATTACGGTTGCTACGGGCCAGGATACTAACTGGATAAAGGTTGATACTGCAGGGAGGTATCATCTTTTACAGATTGTTGATCGTGATGGAGAGAGACTTCCTGAGATAGAGCTTGAAGATGTTGTTGTGGTGGGCCGACGCTCTCTGGGTGAAAGATTTCAGGCATGGCGCTATCAGAGGCTTGTCTACAATGTAAAGAGGGTTTATCCCTACAGCCTGATGGTACGTATACGATACATGGAGGTGAACAGGGAACTGGAGCTGCTACCTGATGATAAGAAAAGGAAGGAGTATCTTAAGCAGCTTGAAAAGGACCTTCTGAATGAATTTGAGGATGATATGAGGAGGATGACCATTACTCAGGGCAGGATACTCATAAAACTGATTGACAGAGAAACGAGCAACTCGTCATATGATCTTATACGTGAATACCGAAGTGTAATTACGGCTACATTCTGGCAGGGAATAGCAAGGATATTCGGGTCAAATCTCAAATCAAAATACGATCCGGATGGAGAAGATTATCTTATTGAGCGGATAATCAGGGAGATAGAGATGGGGAGACTCTGATGATTTAAGATTGCTCCCGTTGGTCGCGAGCTCGGCAAAAGCCTCGGTTTACGATTTACGATTTACGATTTCATCTTAATAAGTTCTTTTACGAGGAGGTCGGCGCCGTCGGCTATGTCTGAAACTCTTGCGTCATTCATGTAGCAAGGTGTTGAGACTATCTTGTTTTTTGTGTCGACAACCACCTGTTTGTTCGCTGTTGTTTTGTTTTTACCTCCCAGTTTTGATACTTCGTCATCGTATCGGTTATCACTTCCCAGGGTGACTTCGGCTCCACTTATAAGAGCCGCGATCACTATTGGTGAAATACATAAAGCACCTATTGGTTTTCGTGCCTTGTGTGTCTCTTTGACTGCCTGCTCAACTACCTTGTCTATCCGCATATCGGTTCCGTCAAAGGCATAGGAGCTGAGATTTTTTGCTACGCCGAAGCCGCCGGGAAAGATCAGTCCGTCAAAATCAGACTGTTTATATTCTGAAAGTGGTTTGATATTTCCTCGTGCGATACGGGCAGACTCGACAAGTACGTTTCTTGCTTCATCCATCTCTTCACCGGTAATATGATTCAATACATGATGTTGCATAATATTTGGAGCGAAAATCTGATAGTCGCATCCGTGACGGTCGATGGCAAGCATCGTCAGTGTCGCTTCGTGTATCTCGGCTCCGTCATATACACCACATCCCGATAGTACAATTGCAAATTTCATGGTTATCCGGTTTTTATACTTACTCGTTAATAAAATCTCCTATTGGTTTCTGCAGAACAAAATACACTATTTTTGTCAAAAGACCAAAGCCGGTGCATATCAGGCTGTCAGCCACGAGTATATGAAGACATGACAAAAAGGACATTCATTGCCATTGATATTTATCCTGATGAGTATCTGTCAAATGCGATAAAAAATATTCGCAATCATTTTGATGCTGAGAGTATAAGGTGGGTCACTCTTGATCCTGCTCACATTACCCTGGCTTTTCTGGGCGACACAACCACAGAGCAGATCATGTTTGTCAAAAGGGTGCTAAAAGAGAGATTGTTTTGCTTCGGTGAGTTTGACATTGAGGTAGCCGGAGCCGGGTATTTCGGCAAAAGACATGATCCGAAGGTGCTATGGCTCGGAATAGTTGCAAATGATAAACTGGCAAGACTGCACACAACTGTGGAAGCTATTATCGTGGAAGCCGGCCTGGTTGCTGACAACAAGCCTTTCAGGCCTCATCTGACTCTTGGCAGGTTCAGGAATTATACCGGAAAAAGCAGAATTGAAAAATTACCTGCGATTTTAGGGGAAGCAACTCTTATGAAAAGATTAATAAATGAGCTGGTATTTTACGAGAGCATGCTGAAACCCGAAGGTCCTGTCTATAAACCCATTGAAAAGGTTTCTCTTTCATGGTGATTATTTGCGTCTTCCACGGATAAGCAAAAGAAATGTCTGCCATATTATAAATGCATCCTTACGGAGAGAGGGAGCCCTGACATAATCGAGTTCGTATTTGATTCTTTCTGTCATTTGCTCAATGTCTGAGGCATATCCGTATACCACCTGGCCTGTACATGTGACACCTGGTTTGAAATTAAGCAGAAGGTCGACCTCTTCATTTTCCTTTCTGAGGAGATCGAGGTAGTATTGGCGCTCAGGCCGGGGACCGACAACAGACATTTCCCCCTTCAGTACATTTATGAAGTTAGGTATTTCATCGAGCTTATGCCTTCGCATGAACCGCCCAACCGGTGTTACTCTGGGATCGTTGGGACTGGAGAGCATTGGTCCGTTGGTCTCCGCATCCTGCTTCATCGTGCGGAACTTTAGCAGTGTAAATGGCTTCCCGTTGCGTCCTGTCCTTTCCTGGCGGAAGATGACAGGTCCCTTATCGTACAGCTTTATCAGAAGGGCCAGTATTATAAAGACCGGAAGAGTAATGGCAAGTGTGATGAGTGAAAATACGATATCAGCAGTTCTTTTGATAAGCTGTTGCCAGGGATTAAGTCTCTTAACCTGAATTGAAAGGTCACATGGTTTCTTCCCGGTGTTGTCAGGTATATTTTTAGCAGGGGCTGGTTTCAAACAGGTGATCTTTAATGAAAAAAGGTTTATTGAGAGGCAAAGATAGTTAAAAACGGTAAACGGTGAACGGTAAACGAAACCGAGGCCGGCGATAGCCGGGTGAGCTCGCGACCGAAGGGAGCAAAACGGTGAAGGGCCAAATACTTACTCATGACCTAACGGGATTAAACCAGTTCCCTGTTCACGGCTCCACGTATACCTCCCTTCTTTTTTTTTGTTATTTTTGGACGTTTTTATTTTATACACAGATGCGTTTTACTGATTCATTTGAAGCCCGCGGAAAGAGGAAGAAGCTTGTTGAGGAGATAAGGAGCAAAGGTATTACTGATGAGAGGGTTCTTGCGGCTATTGACAAGATACCGCGTCACTATTTCATGGATCCGGCGTTTCTGAATCATGCGTATCAGGACAAGGCATTTCCGATAAGCTCAGGACAGACGATCTCACAGCCCTATACGGTTGCTTTCCAAACTCAGTTGCTGAATGTTGAAAGAAACAGTAAAATACTTGAGATAGGTACTGGTTCAGGGTATCAGGCTGCAATCCTGGTAGAAATGGGAGCCAGGGTATTCACCATTGAAAGACAGCGTGATTTATATCAGAAGGCGAGAAAGATGATGTCGGCCCTGGGATATGAAGCCAGCTTCTTCTTCGGGGACGGTTACCTCGGGAAACCGGCCTACAGCCCTTATGATGGCATTCTTCTTACAGCTGCTGCAGATTCGGTGCCTGAGACACTTCTCAGCCAGCTGGCCATCGGAGGTCGGCTTGTTGCACCGGTGGGCAACAAGGTTTCGCAGGAGATGACCCTGGTTGTCAGGAGAGGAGAGGAGGATTTTGAATACAGCAGGCACGGCTATTTCGCATTTGTTCCGATGTTGCCGGGTGTGGTAAATGATAAAAAGTAAGATAAGATGAAGATACACAGGTTTGTTTTTTCCCCTATCAGTGTCAATACTTATGTTGTGGCAGCCGATAACGGGGAGTGTGCTGTAATAGACTGCGGATGTTACGATGATACTGAATTTTCGAGGCTTACAGAATTTTTTGAAGAGGAAGGACTCAAACCTGTGTTGCTGTTAAATACACACTGTCATCTCGATCATATTTTTGGAAACGGCAGGATGCTGATGAAGTACGGTCTTACTGCCAAAGCATGCATGAATGAAGAAGATAACAGGAAGAATGCTCCCATGCACGCAATGTTGTATGGTATGGAGATGGAAGCTCCTCCAGAAATCGGCGAACATATAGGCGATGGAGAGAAAGTGACTTTCGCAGATATCACTTTGGAAGCTATTTATGTTCCGGGACATACTGCCGGGAGCATATCATGGTATTGCGTTGATGAGGCCTGCATTTTTACAGGAGATGCTCTTTTTGCCGGAGGTATTGGAAGAAGTGATCTTCCCGGCGGCAATCACGAACAGCTTCTAAGGAACATAAGAGAAAGGCTGCTTACCCTTCCGCCGGAAACAGTAATATATCCAGGCCATGGTGAGTTTTCAACCATTGGCGATGAGAAGCACAGTAATCCCTGGTTGTCTTAGTAATAATATTCATTGAATGTAAAGCAAAAGAGATGATAAGGCAAGTGATGTCACGGATGTTAATAATTGTTTTTATTATGCTTGTCTCATTTTGAATGCAATATGTTATTGTTAAATTTCGGCCGGATATAGAACAGTTTTATATTTATGATGGTTTAATGTACAAAAGGATACAATGATGATAACTGACAAATTTGTTGACCGCCACATCGGCCCCCGCGATGAGGAGATAGAGCTGATGCTGAAGTCTATGGGGATGAATTCACTTGACGAACTGATTAAAAAGAGTGTCCCCGGGGGAATTATGTATGATAAACCGTTGGATCTGCCTCCGGCTATGACCGAGTATGAATACCAGAATCATATCAGGAAGCTGGGAAAGGAAAACAAGGTTTTCAGGTCCTTTATGGGCCAGGGGTACTACAGTTCGGCAGTGCTTCCGGTAGTTGTAAGAAACGTACTTGAAAATCCATCCTGGTACACTTCCTACACTCCTTATCAGGCTGAGATATCACAGGGTCGCCTTGAGGCTTTGCTTAATTTTCAGACAATGGTGACAGAGCTTACCGGTATGGAGATTGCTAATGCATCTCTCCTTGACGAGTCTACAGCAGCAGCTGAAGCAATGCTGATGATGTACGGTTCGCGTTCACGGGCAGCTGTCAAGGCAGGTGCCAACAAGTTTTTTGTTGACGAAGACATTTTTCTGCAGACACTTGATGTTATTGAAACCCGATCAGCTCCGCTGGGTATAGAGCTGGTGAAAGGCAGTTTTGAAACTGCTGAGTTCGATGAGAGCTATTTCGGCGCTTTGGTTCAGTATCCTGCCGCCAGCGGGCAGTTGCGTGACTATGCTGCTTTTGTCGGGAAGGCCCATGATTCATCTGTACTTGTTGGCGTTGCGGCTGATCTTATGAGCCTTGCGCTGCTCACACCTCCTGGTGAATGGGGGGCTGATGTTGTTGTGGGAACCAATCAGCGCTTTGGCCTTCCGATGAGCTACGGAGGACCGCATGCCGGTTTCTTTGCTACACGCGATGACCTGAAGCGTAATATGCCGGGCAGGATAATAGGTGTTTCCATAGATTCGCACGGTAACCATGCCCTCAGGATGGCACTCCAGACAAGAGAGCAACATATCAAGAGGGAGCGTGCAACATCAAACATATGCACCGCCCAGGCACTGCTGGCAACAATGTCATCCATGTATGCACAGTACCACGGCCCGGAAGGTCTGAAGAGGATAGCATCACATATACATCAGGCAGCATGCACTCTTGCAAAGAACCTTAAGGAAATGGGATGTACGCTTCTCAACAGCGACATATTTGATACCGTCAGGATTAAACTGCCCGAAGGAGTATCGGCCGGGAAAGTTGAGAAGATAGCCCTTGACAGGGAGATGAATTTCTGGTACAGAAGTGACGGAACCATAAGCATCAGTACCGATGAAGTAACCACAATAGCTGAGATAAATACCATAACCGGGATCTTTGCCGAGGCAATTGGTGTTGAGGCTGTTGTTGCCGGGGATCTTTGTGATTGTATATGTATTGATGAAAAATTCCGTCGCAAGTCGGATTTCCTTCAATCGGGTACTTTCAATATGTATCATAGTGAGACCGAGATGATGCGCTACATCAAAATGCTTGAGCGCAAGGATATAAGTCTGACACACAGTATGATATCCCTTGGTTCCTGCACTATGAAGCTTAACCCTGCCGCTGCTATGTTTGCCATGAGCTGGCCTGAGTTTGGGAACATACATCCCTATGTTCCAGCCGATCAGGCAGCAGGATATTACAAGCTGATGGAGGAGTTGGGAGAGGTATTGAAGGTGCTGACAGGTTTTGAAGCAGTCTCTTTCCAGCCAAACTCAGGAGCTGCCGGTGAGTATGCGGGTTTAATGGTAATAAGGCAGTATCACCAGAGCAGGGGTGAGGGTCACAGGAGTGTTGCGCTGATACCTTCATCAGCACACGGTACAAATCCTGCCAGTGCTGTTATGGCCGGCATGGATGTCGTTGTGGTTGATTGTGATGAGAAAGGCAATATTAATGTTGATGATTTGCGGTCAAAGGCAGAGCAATACAGCGAAAAGCTGAGTGCCTTTATGATAACCTATCCGTCAACCCACGGAGTATTTGAGGCTGATGTGATGGAGATGATCTCAATAATACATGAAAACGGAGGCCAGGTATATATGGATGGTGCCAATATGAATGCACAGGTAGGACTGACGAGTCCGGGTCGCATTGGTGCCGATGTATGTCACCTGAACCTGCACAAGACATTTGCCATACCACACGGAGGAGGCGGTCCGGGAATGGGTCCGATTCTGGTTGCAGGACATCTGGCTGAGTTCCTGCCGTCGCATCCGATAGTAAATACCGGCGGTACGCATGGCACCAGCGCTGTTGCCGGAGCTCCCTTTGGCAGCGCTCATGTGTTGACAATAAGTCATGCATATGTGATGATGCTTGGCGGGTATGGCCTGAAGAAATCGACGGAGGTAGCGATACTCAATGCCAATTATATTGCGGCCAGGCTTAAGGAATACTACAAGATACTGTACACGGGTATCAACGGTATGGTAGCCCACGAAATGATACTTGAATGCCGTAATTTCAAAACCGAAGCCGGAGTTACCGAATCTGACATTGCCAAGAGGCTGATGGATTATGGTTTTCATGCACCTACACTTTCATTTCCTGTTGCGGGCACTCTTATGGTTGAGCCCACAGAGTCGGAGTCACTGCGCGAGCTTGACAGGTTTATTGATGCCATGATATCGATATGGAAAGAGATTCAAGAGATAAAAGAGGGTAAGGCAGACAGGGAGGATAATGTTCTTCATAATGCGCCTCACACTGCTGCCAGCGTTATCTCAGATAGCTGGAACCACAAATATGGTCGTGAGAAAGCAGCTTTCCCTGCTAAATGGGTAGTTGAGAATAAGTTCTGGCCGGCCGTAGGAAGGGTGGATAACGGATATGGCGACAGAAATCTGGTTTGCACCTGTGACCCTGTAGATTCTTACAGGATGGAGACTCTCAAATTTTAATCAGAGATTTCAGATCTAAGATAATGAAAGCCGGGTTTTGATGAAAACCCGGTTTTTTTTCAGGTGAAGAGGTCTTCTATTACCATAGAGTAAAGCTCTCCGGGTGTTATTCCGTATGCTTCAGCCTGCTTTGGAATAAGGCTGCCGGCAGTCATGCCTGATATGGTGTTGATTTCCAGGAAAAAAGGTTCGTTGTCAACTATTATGAAGTCGACACGTACAATTCCCCTGCAGCCGAGATAGTCATAAATTTCGGAGGCCGTTTGCCGTATTGTTTGTGCAACCTCTTCGGAGAACTTTGCCGGTGTTACCCTTTCTGATAATCCCGGGGTATATTTAGCTTCAAAATCGAAGAACTCATTTTTGCTTATTATCTCAGTTAACGGCAGAATAATCTCACGGTCTCTCGTTTTTGCCAGTCCGCACGCTACTTCCCTTCCCTTGAGTTCAGCCTCCACCAGTACTGTGGGACTCTCACCGAAGGCCAGTTCTATTGCCGGCAGTAGCTCTTCTTTAGTTTTTACCTTTGTGACACCGCAACTGGAGCCGCTTTCATTGGGTTTTACAAAGCAGGGTAATCCTGTCTTTGATATAATATCTTCAACGTTGTAGCCGTTGCCATTTCTGATAAAAACAGAGGCGGCCATGTTGACTCCGAACTGCGCCAGGAATGATTTGCAGGCATTTTTGCTGAATGTCAGTGCAGAGCATAGCACATCGCTGCTGGCGTAGGGTATACCAACCATGTCAAAATATCCCTGAAGAAGTCCGTTTTCGCCCGGAGTGCCATGTATTGCGATGAAGGCAGCATCAAACCTTATTTTGCCCTCATCGGTTTCAAGAGTAAAATCGTTTTTGTCGATTCTGAAGACCCTTCCCTTGTCACCGTGTGCATACCACCTTGCACCTTCAATAAGTATTGTATGGGTGATATATTTGTTCTTCAGGGCATCTGTGATTGCGGCAGCGCTTCTTAGTGACACATCGTGTTCTGATGAGTTGCCTCCGGCAACAATGGCAATTGTTTTCATCAAGTATATTGGTAGGTGTAAGGGTGCAAAATTAAACTCTTTTTAATCAATTCAAATCGGCCCGCCCTGAAATATAGGTTCGCCATCTTTCGATAAGCTGAGACATGTCGTCAGGAATGCCTGAATCGAATTGCATCCATTTTTTACTGGCCGGATGGGTGAAGCCCAGCGTCTTCGCATGCAGCGCCTGCCGCGGCAACATGGTGAAGCAGTTGCGAACGAACTGTGTGTATTTGGAGAATGTTGTACCTCTTAATACCCTGTTTCCACCATACTCCTCATCATTGAACAGAGGGTGTCCGATATGACTCATATGGACTCTTATCTGGTGGGTGCGACCGGTTTCAAGCCGGCACTCTATAACCGAAATATAACCAAGGTCTTCTATTACCCGGTAGTGAGTAATGGCATGTTTACCTTCACTTCCGTCAGTGAAGACAAACATTACTTTTCTGTCTCTGGGGTTTCTGCCGATATTTCCTGTTACCGTTCCCTCTTCCGGTGATGGGACACCCCATACTATTGCAGTATATAGTCTTGCGGTTGTTCTGTCAAAGAACTGACGTGCCAGCCTGTTATGTGCCAGTTCACTCTTGGCTATTACAAGTAATCCGCTTGTATTCTTATCTATTCTATGCACAAGGCCGGGCCTCTGTTCTCCTGTACTGAACATAGGGTTATCCTTCAGATGCCACATCAAAGCATTGACCAACGTACCTGTATAGTTTCCATATCCGGGATGGACTACCATTCCGGGTTCCTTATTAATAACAATTACATGATCATCTTCGAAAACAATATTCAGGGGAATCTCTTCGGGGATAAGCTCTATCTCTCTCGGAGGTGAAGGCAGCACTATCTGTATGAGGTCTGAAGGTTTTACCCTGTAGCTTGGCTTAACGGGAGTACTGTTGACCAGTATATTTCCGGCGTCGGCTGCAGCCTGTATTCTCGTACGCGAGGCTCCTTCAATTCTGGCTGTAATGTATTTGTCAATTCTAAGGAGAGACTGGCCGGGGTCAACCACAAACCTGAAATGTTCATACAACTCCTGCTGTTCTGCAGGATCATCGTTAAGAAAATCGCTCATCAGCCAGCCTTTATAAATCGGTTGCGTGAAATAACTGAACCGCGGTGAATGGATATCATAATATAGATGCCAGGTTTAAGAGTACCTGCATCAATACTGGTAACATCTGATACCCTTAATATTACCCTGCCAGAAATATCGTAGATGATGTGTGAGAGGGAACCTGAAGCCGCAAATGAATCATCTGGTTTAATGTTAAGGACTTCACTGACAGGGTTGGGCCAGATATGCACCAGGTTCTTTGTTGTTGTCACATCACCGATACCTGTAGAGGGCAGTCTTGGTCCGGTTATGGCACGAATCATCAGAGAGCCGTTTACCTGAGACTGGTACCAGTCACCGTTCAGCCAGAAGAACTGGCGTCCGTTTTGAGATGTGTTCAGGTCAAGTCCTGCATTGAGAAATGTTTCAGATCGTTGTTTCCAGCCTATGTAAAAGATATTGTCTATATATACAGGGTCATCGAGGATGTAGGTATGAAAACCATTGATGCCCTCACCCTGTTCCACCATCACCTCTTCTCCAAGATAGATAAGATTCCCCGGTATGCCGTTGTCATTATCCCACACTGCAATATCGAATGTACGCTGGTTTGAGTTCTGGTAACTGTCGTTAAAGCATATCATAATTGCTCTGAGCGAGTCCGGGGCATATGCCCTGAACCTGTAGGCAACCATGGCATTCCTGGCACCCTGCCCGTTGATTCCATAGCCGGCCTCAGCTGTGCCGTCATCAAATGAGAAGATATTGCCAAACTTCTGTATATAGACTATCGTGTCGTTTGATTTCGGATCAAATTCGTCGGTAATAAGGTAGCTTTTTACCTGGTACGACACGGTGTCAGGACCGGTAATGCTGTATGTATAAAACAAAGGCGCATTGTAGCTTACTGTAGATGAAGGCTGCGTGTTTGTGGCACCTCCTGAGAATGAATGTACGATTGTCCCGGTATTGAGGTCCTTTATTTCAAAGAGTCGCGTTACATTTCTGATTATGCTGTCATTATTCCTGTATGTGAGGGGGATTGCCGACCCCATTTCTGACAGATATATTTGCCTGAAGTGCTTCAATGGAATAGTTTCATGGTTATTGAGCAGAGACCTTACAGGCAGGGTTACAGCTACATCATGGAGAACGGTATCTGCATGGTGGCGGTTTCGATCAAGTCTTACATAGTCAACATGCCAGTTGTCACCGCTGGTCTTCATTGCCGGTTCGGGAGCAGAAGGACTCAGGCTTCCGTATGCAACAAACCTGAAGCGGAATCCATTCATAAGGAATTGTGTTTCGGTAACCGGAATCATAACCTGCCTGAAGGGACCTGATTCTGATCCCGGTGTCCTCCAGATACTATACCATGTTTCAGTATCGGGAGACCAGAAATGAAGCGTGAGTGAATCTCCCGGTTCAGGAGCGTCACCCAGTCCTCCCGGCTGATACAGAAAACTGAACCAGACGCTGTCGGCAGCAGGATAGTCAAGGTCGATATGCTTACTGGTAAGTTTATCTGCGCTGAAGACCCATGACTCTGCTTCCTCATACAGACTTCCTGTTTCATCAAGCAGATCGAAAGTGGCTACCCCTGCTGTGAGTTGCCCGGTAGAGTAGGTGTTGTTAATAAAAACATATCTGTCTGTCCATCTTGTCGAATCAGGAAAAGGACCACTGCGGGAGAAGTCGTCGAAGAAGGGCAGGCTGATTGTATCCTGGATTCCCTTGCTGAAGTAAAGTTCTGTTGTAATCTTCAGGTTTGTCAGAAGGTTGTTGCCTGTTGGTCCGGTGACAACCTCCTGTGACATCAGTTCAGGGATTCCGGAAAGGATAAGAATCAGGAGTATGACATGTTTCCATTTCATATAGAATCAGGGAGTTGCATTATGTCTGTATTATCAGTGAAGCCGGAGATAGTATCATTAAGCATAAGAAGAGTTGAATCGACAGGCAGCTTTAGGGAGTCTACGGTAAGCCATAAATATACAGTTGATCCGAGTTGCAGCGTCGCCTCCTCGATGTATTCCGGATTTTGTTTGTAGACAAAAGCGTTAAGGGTATCTTCTTCTGTAAGAATAGTATTGTCATAAACGAAAGTGCCCAGGTTTAATGAGGAGGAGAGAATCTGGTTCCTTGCGTCCTCGAAATGTAGTCCGACCAGATCGGGAATAAGAGTTCTTCTTGAGCTAAGGCCGCTTCCAAGTACCAGATCTATAACCGAACCTTTCTGAATTGTGTCACCTGGAGCTATCTCGGTTCCGTTATGTAATTGCTTAAGTACAAAGTCCACTGAAATATCAGGGGTATAATTAAGTTTTCCTGTTTCAAAACCGGCAGTAGTTATTGTAGCAAGGGCCTGTCGCAGAGAAAGTCCGACCAGCTTTGGCACTTCTGCCATTTCAGGGTTGAACGCATTGATGGTTATGTTTATGCGGCGATGTTTTTTGACTTTCATGCCGGCAGGGGGATTTTGTTCAGCTATGGTTCCCCTTGGTACGATTGTGGTGTAGACAGAGTCTGTAACCACAAACCTGAACTTATTCTTGCTGGCGATGACTTCAGCTTCCTCGAGGGTGCGACCGATGAAGCTGGGAATCTCCCTGGTTTGCCCGTGCCTGGTATATATATTCAGCCAGATCAGGAGAATAAGAAGTACAGCAGTAAAAATGGCAATTGCCAGGCCGAGATGCTTTACAAAGAGTTTGCTTAAAATGAAGTTTTTGAGGCTCATTGGGTGTAGGTAATAAGTTAGTAACGCAAAGGTAGCGATAAAATTATATCGGAGAGATGCTCAACTGATGAATGAAAGAGAAGGTCAGAATTCACTGATGATATTGTAAAGAGTATCTCTTTCAACCGGTTTGTAACCCGCGCCTTTGATAAGCTCTGCCATTTCGTCACGGCTCATTGCCGGTTTTTCAACTGATCCGGCCATGGAGTATATTCTGGTAGTATCGTCGATGGTTCCGTCAATATCGTCTACACCGAAGGAGAGAGAGAGGGCAGTCTGCTCCTTACCGATCATTGGCCAGTATGCTTTTATGTGAGGAATATTATCGAGGAATATCCTTGATACGGCATAATTTCGCAGGTCTTCGGTTATCGGCGTTTCTCCAAGATAGGACATGCTGTTATTGGCCTTACGGTACTTAAGAGGGATGAAAGCGTTGAAGCCTCCTGTACGATCCTGAAGTTCCCTTAGCCTGTTGAGGTGGTCGATACGGTGATGATATTCTTCTATATGACCGTACAGCATTGTGGCATTGGAGGGAATGCCAAGTCTGTGAGCCGTTTCATGTATTTCCAGCCATTTTGCCGATGTTGTTTTTTCCTGACAGATTTGATCTCTTAGCTGTTCGTCGAAGATCTCAGCGCCTCCTCCCGGTATTGAATCGAGTCCCATCTCTTTCAGCTTCGTCAATCCGTCTGCAATAGTCAGGCCTGCCTTTTCAATCATATATTCGAGCTCCACGGCTGAGAAGGCTTTGATATGCAGTTCCGGGCGGTGTTTTTTAATACGGGTAAGCAGGTTCCCCCAGTAATAGAGGTCATACTTTGGGTGTACACCACCAACTATATGTACTTCTGTAACAGGCTGATTGTCGAACCGTCGAACCATCTCCAGCATTTGTTCTGTTGAGTATTCCCAGCTGTCACTCTCTCCCTCACGTTTGTGGTAAGAGCAGAACCGGCAGTTATAAACACAGATATTTGTGGGTTCGATGTGGAAGTTGTGGTTAAAGAAGGTGTTTGTGCCGTTGATGCGGGTTCGTACGGCAGTGGCCAGAATTCCCAGCAGGGGCAGCGATGCGCAGGAGAACAGCCTTATACCATCGCCGGCGTCAATACGTTTGCCATCGATTACTTTCATGGCAATCGTGGCGCACTCTTCTCCTGCAATAGTTGTCAGCAGATCTTTTTCCATTTTCCGGTATTGTTGCGGCAAAGTTAGCAAAGTATATCCTGTACCTATAAAAAAAGGGTGTCATATTCACGACACCCCCGAATATCAATGATTTATGGTATCATCCTTTGTGTTTCGGCTCATCAGATACGGTAAGCTTCTTCCTGCCCTTTGCCCTGCGGGCAGCCAGAACACGCCTGCCATTGGGGGTAGACATCCTTTCCATAAAACCATGCTTGTTAGCTCTTTTTCTCTTCGAGGGCTGAAATGTCCTTTTCATTGCTTCAATATTTTCGTGTTATTATCTTTCCGGTTTTGAGACGGCAAAGGTAATTATTTTTTTGAAACAAAAGTTAATGTCTCTCTTTTTTTGGATCAGACTCTGAGCATGATAATTTTCTTGGTGTCGAAGAATGGTTCGGGAAAGAAATCACTTATATTCCAGATAGTAATGCGATCGATGTAGGGTTTTATCTCCTCTTCCAGATCTCCTCCCTTAAGGGCTATGATTCCTTTTTTGCCGTTTTCTCCTCTGATGTTGCGGCCTGTCCACCCCACAATACTCTGCATGGGGGCAACAGCCCTGGTAACAACGTAATTGTATGATCCCCGATACTCTTCGGCCCGGCCTGTAATGGCTCTGACATTACTGATGCCGAGTTTCAGAGCGACATCCTCAACTACCTTTATTTTTTTTGCGATGGAGTCGACAAGCAGAAAAGAGGTATTTTCAAAAACCAGGGCCAGAGGTATACCCGGGAAGCCTCCTCCGGTTCCCAGATCGAGAACCACATCGTCACTGTCAAATCTGGCAACTTTGGCTATTGCAAGGGAATGAAGCACATGGCGGGTATAAAAGTTTTCCATGTCTTTTCTTGAGATGACATTGATGACCCGGTTCCATCCGAGGTAAATATCTTTCATCGCTGCCAGCCCGGCCAGCTGACGTTCTGTAAGATCGGGGAAATAGTTGATAATCTTTTCCACTCTACCCTTTTTCTGTCTTAAGGTAAATATTGTAGAGCAAACCCTTGGCTCTGTTAAGGCGAGCCTTGACGGTGCCGATAGGGATGTTCATTTCGGTAGCTATTTCCTCATAAGAGAATTCCCTGAAGTACCTCAGTTCTATAAGGTCGCGGTACATGGGTTTGAGCTGCTTAATCACCTCTCTCAGCTTCTTGATTTTCTGGTCGTTTATCATTATCTCCTCGGGGTCGGGAAGATCAGACTGCAGGGTTGCGGTTATCTCTTCCTCTTCATCCTGAATCTGGTCGTATGGCGACGGGGTCATTCTCTTCTTTCTGATAAAGTCGATGCAGTTGTTGGTGGCAATTTTGAAAAGCCAGGTACTGAAGGCAAAATCAGGAGTATAGGAATAGATGCTCTTAAAGGCTTTACCGAAGGCTTCTATAGTGAGATCTTCTGCATCTGAAGTATTTCCGACCATCCTGAGCATAAGGTAATAGATGGTGTCACGGTACCTGTTGAGCAGAGTTGCATATGCCTTGCCGTCACCCATCCTGGCTTTTTCCACCAGTATAAGGTCTTTTTTTCCTTTTTCTGACAGCCCGTTAGTTACCTCCATGCTTTTTTGCCGGCTTGATTTCCAAATTTAGCAATATATAACAGAGAGTTGACAATAGGAGAGATAATATCAAAAAATATTGCAGCAGCAATTACGCCTTTCTCATTCAGGCTTCCGGCTGCCCTGACGAAGGTTACTGTTTTTGTAACCAGAACTATTGCGGTAGCCGCTGCTATTGCCTGCCATTGCCATTGCAGCGCAAGCAGGGTAGCTGCCGTACTGTAAAAGAGTAATCGTGACAGTGGTTCAATAAAAAGCCTGAACCTGTCGCCTGCGCGGTAATAGGGTGCAGTGGTAAAATGTCTTCTTTTCTGCTTGATATACTCCCTGAGACTTCTCGCCGGCAGTGATCTTGTGTGTGCATCCCTGTCAATTACCACTGCGGTGTTGCCTGCTGTGGCATTGGCATTAACGAAAAGGTCGTCATCGCCGGAAGCCAGGTGGTAGTGTGATGAGAAGCCATTGTTTTTCATAAACAGTTCCTTCCGGTAAGCCAGATTTCTGCCCACACCCATATATGGAACTCCCCTCTTCGCCATTCCCGTGTATTGCATAGCTATGAAGAAGGCATCATAACGAATATAGAGATTAAGTAATCCTCTCGATTTCATATAGCCTCCATACCCCAGCACAATATCCTTCCCCGCGGTCATTGGAGCAGTCATTAATGCGAGCCATCTGTCTGATTCAGGCCGGCAGTCGGCATCTGTGAGCAGAAGAAGGTCGTTAGCAGCTGCTTTAATTCCAATAAGCTGTGCAAGCTTCTTGTTATGGTGGAACCGGGGGTCTTTATTAATTGTTGATATTTTAAGGTGAGGATATTTGGCTTTAAAGTCAGAAAGTACCATATCGCTTTCATCTTCAGAAGAGTCGTTGACAACTATAACCTCGAAATCACCATGCTTTTGCTCCAGCACGGCAGGAAGAAGCCTGCGGAGGTTACCTGCTTCATTGCGTGCACATATGATAACCGAAACAGGGATGTCGTTATTTTCTGCCGTTGTGCCGGCAGGTGATCCTGAGACAGCAAGATAGTACCTGAGATAATAGAACATCTGAACGAAAAACGCCAGTGCAAAAAGCAGCGTCAGAGCATATTCAAGAGCATATCGGTAGATTTCCATACAGGCAGATGAATTTACCGGCAATATTAACAAGTTATTTCCATCATCAGAAATTGAATTATCAACAACTAAAAAAATCGCCTCCCCTTTCGCGGCTAATGCAGATAGTTTACCTTTGTGTTCGTTTTTCAACATGAGCAGGATATTCAGCATAGAGGCTAAAGAGAGCAATTGTTCAGCACGTGCCGGTGTGTTAACAACAGGGCACGGCGAGATTAAAACGCCCTGTTTTATGCCTGTAGGAACCGGAGGGACAGTAAAGGGTGTGCTTCCGCGTGATCTGAAGGAAGAGGCCGGAGCAGCAATAATACTTGGAAATACATATCATCTTTACCTGCGTCCGGGAACATCAGTAATTCAGCAGGCAGGCGGTCTGCACAGGTTTATGAACTGGGACAGGCCGATACTTACTGATAGTGGAGGATATCAGGTTTTTTCACTGGCTGCCAACAGGAAGCTTTCAGAAGAGGGAGCTGTTTTCAAGTCACATATTGACGGTTCGAGACACTTCTTCTCGCCTGAAAATGTAGTGGATATACAGCGTGCTATTGGCGCTGACATCATAATGGCATTTGATGAATGCACGCCCTATCCCGCCGGTCACAAGGAAGCCGAAAAATCGATGCACCTCACTCACAGGTGGCTTGACAGATGCATAAACCGCTATGAAGCAACGGAACCGCATTATGGTTACAGGCAGTTTCTTTTCCCAATAGTACAGGGAAGCACCTATGCTGATCTCCGGCGTGAATCGGCCGGCTTTGTCGCATCGAAAGATTTTGAGGGTAACGCTATCGGTGGATTGTCGGTTGGTGAACCTGCTGAAGTGATGTACGATATGGTCGAAGTTGTCAATGAGATACTCCCTGTCGAAAAACCACGTTATCTTATGGGAGTGGGAACACCGGTAAACATACTCGAGGCTATTGAAAGAGGCGTAGATTTGTTCGACTGTGTTATGCCAACAAGGAATGGAAGAAACGGAATGCTGTTCACTACAGAAGGTATTATCAATATTCGCAACAGAAGGTGGATGGATGATTTCTCTCCAATAGATGCCGGCATTCCTGCAGGCATAAGTAACAGTTTCAGCAAGGCTTACCTGAGGCACCTTGTGATTTCAGGAGAATTGCTCGGACTTACCATTGCCAGTATTCACAATCTCTCATTTTACCTCTGGCTTACAAGGTCGGCAAGGGAGAAAATTGTTGAAGGCAATTTTAAAACATGGAAGAAGGAAATGGTTGAAAGACTTTCTGCCAGGGTTCAATAGTTAGATGATGAAGATCGTAGACCGGTATATAATCAAGAAATTTCTCGGCACCTTCGTGTTTGCCCTGGCTCTTATACTTACCATTGCCGTCGTTTTTGACTTCGCCGAGAAGATTGACGACTTCATGCAAAACGAGGCTCCGGCGAAGGCCATAATATTTGATTACTACCTGAATTTCATTCCCTATTTTGCAATATTATTTGCTCCGCTCTTTGTTTTTATCACGGTGATTTTTTTCACTTCCAAGATGGCCCAGAATACTGAGATAGTAGCAATACTGAACAGTGGCATGAGCTTCAGACGTATGATGTGGCCCTACTTTCTCTCATCCCTGGCAATAGCAATCTTTACCTTTCTGATTACAAACTTCGTAATACCCCAGAGTAATCTCAAGAGACTCGATTTCGAAGACAAGTATTATAAGGCAAGGTACAGAAACACCCAGCTGGTAAACATACACCGTCAGGTGTACCCCAATATTTACATGTACATGGAATCTTACAATCCCATCAGCAGGTCGGGACGGAACTTTACGATCGAGCATTTTGACACTGACGGAAGGCTTCTCTCCAAACTGTCGTCCACTTCGGTCAGATGGGATACTCTATCCAACAAATGGAGTGCATGGAACTATACCATACGTGATATTGCCGACTCGCTTGAGGTTATTTCCACAGGCCGCAGGATAGATACTACACTTACAATCAGTCCGGCTGACTTCTCAAGGAGTCCTGAATTCGTCGGTACCATGACATACCGCGAACTAAATGATTATATTGATCTTCTGAAGCTGCAGGGTTCGGAAGAGATCAGGATATTCCTGGTAGAAAAGCACCGCCGCTTCTCTGTGCCTTTTTCTGTATTCATACTTGCACTGATCGGGGTCTCTCTCTCTTCGCAGAAGGTACGGGGAGGTATAGGGATGAAGATAGGAATAGGGTTGATGCTGAGTTTCACCTATATCCTGTTTCTGCAGTTTGCCTCGCAGTTCTCCCTGAAAGGGAACCTCGACCCGATGCTGGCCATGTGGATACCCAACATTGTTTACACTTTTATAGGTATATCGCTTTACCGGATAGCACCCAAATGATTATTCGCTGTTCGAAAATGGAAAACCGGCAAGGTGTTGTACATGAGTTATATATGGTCTCAGAGTTGTCGCCTGACCGGCTCTGTTCGAAAAAACAACAAATAGTCATAACATAAATCGCGTTATTTTTGTAAAATTGCACCGCCAATTCAAGGTGGATTAGTAAAAAAGAGAAACAATATAGGAGGATAGTTATGCCACTTGACAAGAAGATTGATGAACTAAAGGAGAAGCGCCGCAAGGCTCAGCTTGGTGGAGGAGAGGAGGCTATAGAGAAGCAAAAGGCCATGGGTAAGAATACGGCCCGGGAGCGGATACTTGCTCTTCTTGACACCGACAGCTTTCATGAATATGATCTTTTCGTTGAACATGATGCCCGGGATTTTGACATGCACAAGAAATCGCTGCCCAGTGATGGTGTTGTAATCGGCACTGGTACAATTCACGGAAAGCCTGTGGCTGTTTTTGCACAGGATTTCACTGTAGCCGGGGGTTCACTGGGTCTGATGCATTCAAGAAAGATAACCAAGATAATGGACCATGCCCTTAAGATGAGGATACCTCTTATCGGCATCAACGATTCAGGCGGGGCAAGGATACAGGAGGGAGTCAACTCTCTTGCCGGTTATGGAGAAATATTCTTCCGTAACACGATTTCAAGCGGAGTGATACCTCAGATTTCGGTCATACTTGGTCCGTGTGCCGGAGGTGCAGTATACTCACCGGCGCTTACTGATTTTGTTTTTGTAGTTGACAACATATCAAAGATGTTTATCACCGGACCGGAGGTTATAAAGACTGTTCTCGGTGAGGAGATTTCTATGGAGGATCTCGGTGGTGCCAGGGTTCACTGTGAAACATCAGGAAATGCTCATTTCTTTGCCAATACAGAAGATGAGTGTTTCGATCAGATAAAGGCTCTGATAAATCTTCTCCCACCCAATAATGAGAGCAGGCCAGAGAAGGTGGAAATTGCCGGTCCGAAGGCAGAATTCGATATAAACAGCATTGTTCCTGACGATCCTACGCTGCCGTATGATGTGAAGGATATTATCAGGGCTGTTGCTGACAATTCTGAGTTTATCGAGGTGCAGGAGATGTACGCCAGGAATATTGTTATCGGTTTTTCACGACTTGGCGGACGTACAGTGGGATTTGTTGCAAATCAGCCGCTTGAAATGGCCGGTGTTCTTGACGTTGACTCCTCAGATAAAGCGGCCAGGTTTATAAGATATTGTGATGCCTTCAATATACCGCTGGTGACTCTTGTCGACCTGCCCGGATATCTCCCCGGGGTTGACCAGGAGCATGCCGGTGTAATTCGTCATGGCGCAAAGGTGCTATATGCCTACAGTGAGGCCACTGTTCCGAAACTTACTGTCATTTTAAGGAAGGCATACGGTGGTGGATATATTGCAATGAGTTCACGCCATCTGAGGGCAGACTTTGTATTTGCATGGCCAACTGCTGAGATTGCGGTAATGGGACCTGAAGGCGCTGCCAACATCATTTTCCGCCGCGAGATAATGTCAGCTGAGAATCCTGATGAGGTCCGTAAGGCTAAAGTGGAGGAGTACAAGGCTAAGTTTGCAAATCCGTATGTAGCTGCCTCACGTGGTTATATCGATGCCGTTATTGAGCCGTCAGAGACACGAAAACTGCTTCTGCATGCTATCGAAGTCTCAGAGAACAAGGATGTTACAATGCCCCGTAAGAAGCACGGGATACCACCTTTTTGATGATTAATACGGTCGCATTATGGAAAAGCAGAAAGATCTGGGTAAACTGAATATTAATTATACTGAATATACCACCAGGCTTAGTAAGAAGTTTACCAGCCGCAAGCCATTTAAGCATGAAACACCCGGTCATGTGTCCTCGTTTATCCCCGGCACGGTCGTGGAATTGCTGGTGAAAGAGGGTGACAGTGTGAGGTATGGACAGGAACTGCTCGTACTGGATGCCATGAAAATGAAGAACCGTATTCTTTCATTATGGGACGGAACGGTTGAGTCAATTCCGGTAAAGCCAGGCGACAAGCTTCCCAAGGGAGCCGTCCTGATGGTGATAAAAGTCGGATGAGAATAAATGGTGTAGAAGGCGTAGAAGGCGTAAGAGGCGTAGTGGTGTAATGGGGTAATGGCGCATGTCAGAGCCAGCCTTGCCAGATGATTTTGCCGGCAGGGAGTGTATAAGGTTTGGAGGTAAAGATGCCGTAGATTGCTGAGCCGCTTCCTGACATTGAACTGTAAATGGCGCCTGAATCATACATGGCCTTTTTTATCTTTGCAAGTGCCGGGTATTCCCTGAAGGCATACTCCTCGAAATCATTTTTGATAGCATCCTTCCACTCTTCTACTGGTGTCATAATCAGTTCCCCGAGTCCTGATGCCCTGCCGCGGGGCTTGCTGTTGGAGTAGGCAAGGGGAGTTGAGATATGAATGTTCTCACGGATAATAATGAGGTAGTATCCATTGAGGAAGCAGGGCAGTGAGGAAAAGATTTCCCCCCTTCCTGTTGCAAGCACCGGGGCTCCCTGGATGAAAAAAGGACAATCGCTGCCGAGCCTCAGTGCTATGGACTGCAGGTCCTGTGTTCCGGCCTGCAGGTTGAAATAGCGGTTTAGCAGCATGAGCATAGTTGAGGCGTCTGACGATCCGCCTCCCAGGCCACTACCGGGGGGTATCATCTTGTGAAGGTGGATGCGTAACCAGGGAATATCATTTGTTTCACGAAGCAGCTTAACTGCTTTGATGACCAGATTGTCTTCACTGCGACAGCCTGAGTCTATGCCGGTCACGGTAATTTCATCGGCATCAGGCTCATCTCCGGCAACCACAAATTCGAGTGCATCTGTAAACCGGGTAGGATAAAATACGGTCTCGATATCGTGGAAGCCGTCATCCCGCCTTCTTACAATGGATAGCCCTATGTTGATCTTTGCCTTTGGAAATGCAATCATACCATTCCCTCTTTAGAAGGTAAAAATACCATTTCTGCTCAGTATTATGGTATCGCGGGACTTCATTTTATGTTCCTTCATTCAAAATGATTCAATAATCGGGCAGCTGCCAGTTAAATTGCCCGATATCTGTCATCTCATTTTCTTTGAGTTATTCGTCTGTCTCTTTTCAACAATTTATAAACAGGATTTTGTTTGTAACAAATCAAATTTCAGGCTTAGGGGCAGGGTACAATTATTAAATTTGAAACTGGTCTTTAATTCCAGCTCCTTTTAAATAATCGACAAATAATCAATTATATAGTACATGGCCAAACAACGTACAGCGCCACGTCCGATCCATTATCCTTCACCTGACCAGGGGAGGGTGCCGCCGCAGGCCCTAGATATGGAGGAGGCGGTTCTGGGTGCGGTAATGCTTGAGAATGATGCGGTAATAACTGTTGTGGATCTTCTGAAGCAGGAGTGCTTTTACAAGGAATCGCACAGAAAGATATTCAACGCGGTAAAATCCCTCAATGCCAAGGAGATGCCGATAGACCTATATACTGTTACGGAGGAGCTGAAAGCAAACGGCGATCTTGACCAGGTAGGTGGTCCGGTTTACCTTACCCAGCTCACCTCAAAAGTAGTGTCAGCAGCCAATGTGGAGTATCATGCCAAGATAGTTGCTCAGAAATATATACAAAGGGAACTGATAAGGGTGTCTACTGATATTCAGGCCATGGCATATGATGATACCTATGATGTAACCGACCTGCTTGACCGTTCTGAGAATGAGCTGTTTCAGATAGCTGAGGGTAATATAAAGCGTGAGGTTCTTCCAATAAATACTGTCATAAAACAGGCAATAGAGGAGATGGAGGAGGCCGGAAAGCAGGAGGATGGACTGGTTGGGGTACCCTCGGGGTTCAGCAAGCTTGACAGGCTTACCTCCGGATGGCAGAAATCTGACCTGGTCATTATAGCTGCCAGACCTTCAATGGGTAAGACAGCCTTTGCTCTTTCCATGGCCCGCAATATGGCGATAGAGCATGGCAAGAAGGTTGGTATCTTCTCACTTGAGATGGCTTCCGTGCAGTTGGTAAACAGGCTTATAACTGCCGAGACCGAACTTCCTGGAGACAAGATAAAAAACGGAAGGTTGACTGAAGAGGAGTGGAAACTGCTTGACAAGCGTATAAGGAAGCTTGTAGATGCACCCATATACATTGATGATACGCCTGCCATTTCAGTATTCGAGCTTAGGGCCAAATGCCGCAGGCTGAAGGCCCACGACAGGCTTGATATAGCTGTTGTCGACTATTTGCAGCTGATGTCAGGTCCGCCTGAAGCAGGCAGCCGCGAGCAGGAGGTAAGCCTTATTTCACGTTCATTGAAGAGTATAGCGAAGGAACTGAATATCCCGATACTTGCTCTTTCACAGCTCAACCGGTCGGTTGAGTTAAGGGGTGGCTCGAAGAGGCCCCAGCTATCGGACCTTAGAGAGTCAGGAGCCATTGAACAGGATGCCGATATGGTTGTATTCATTCACAGGCAGGAGAAATACGGATTGCTCGAGTTTGAGGACGGCACCCTCACCAAGGGAATAGCAGAGATCATCCTTGCAAAAAACCGTAACGGTCCTGTCGGTGATGTAAGGCTGAGGTTCAGGGATGAGAAAGCTCAGTTCGTTGAACTCGACGAGTTCGAACTTGATGAGATCACAGAAACCTCACCAGCAAGGTCGCAGTCTTTTACTGTCGGCTCGAAGATGAATAATGACTCGGTTAAAAAGCGGCCGGGGTCGTTTGGTCTTGATGATGAAGACTACGATGAACCTCCCTTCGCATAGGCGAATGCTTTGACTCAGTTGCCGCGAACCTGGCTGTGACGACCGGAGAGGACGGTGTTCAGTTGATTTTCAGAATTACCCTTACTCCTGCGCTGCTGAAGCCGAAGTTATCGAAACCCGCAAACACCCCGGCCTCACCCAGGAGGAATATTTCACTTATACTGTATCCAAACTCAAAATAGTGTTTTGTCTGCGGGGTGAGCAGGTACCTTGCATGCAGGTTTTCCCTCATCAGGGTGTTGCTTATCCCGGGAAGCAGTTTTACGAGTATATATGGATTGGTGTATCTCAGATGACCCTCAACAAACCATTTATCTGTCGCAAGAGAATACCAGCCCGGCAGGAAGAAAGCATCACGGTAATCATTAAGCAGTAATGGCAGAGGCTGGGTGTTGAAATGAATAAAGTCGTTAAAGGTGACCGAATCTGAATAGATAAGTGTACCTGACCTGATTTTCCAGTATAGCTCAGCCATAGGCCCGGTGTCTTTTCTGTTATATGCAGATGCAATAATACGGCTGAAGTTTCTGACCTCATCGCCAACATCATTGAATCCCTGCCGGTAGGAGAGTGTGAAAGTAGGATAATCTGATCCTGCAGGAAACTTCCTTCCATCTGATATCCTGTATCTCTGGAAAGGTATGATGGTAAGCTCTGCATCAAAATGGTAGCTGGTATGGCTGAATGGAACATATGCGGGATGGTTGACAGGGTCGACCAGATCATTCTCGGGCATGTTGGGTTTATAAATACTGTCACGCCTGAAAAAGGAGAATTCAGTATTGTTTGTGAGGGTGCTCCTCATCTCCCGTTTTAAAGAGACCTCGAGGTAAATGCCGTTAGATAACTCAGCCCTGTGACCAATACCGATGTATTGTGATCTGTAAAGGCGCATCAGGTTTTCTTTCAGCATGAGTGAGTAGACAGAGTTAATGAATCTGTTTGGCGCCCCGTAGTTATTGTATTCGGAAGACCTGTCTCCCGTACGCAGCCAGAAGTAGTCATTGGTATTACTCCTGTAATTCCATGTAGTATTTAGTGACCAGTAGAACGACTCTCTGGAAAATGCATAACCTGTTTCGGGAAAAGCAGAAAACGAAGTTCCGTTTTTCCATCTCCTTGTGAACCTGAAATCGATATCATAGGTCAGACCGTCAACACTATTAAATGAGAAGTTGTCGGGTTTGGCTATACCTCCGTATGTGATTGACAACCTGTTGCTGTCAAGCCTCCATGTCTTTCCTGCAAGGACACTTTGTAACGTTTTCATGAACGGTGTGCTTTTTCCTGCAGACAAGGTTACCGATATCTCATTCTGCCCTGGCTTAACTTCCTTAAGGGTATTGGTTTTCAGACTGTCGGAGAGCCGGAGGCTTCTTAGTTCGTTTTCAGCCAGCGGTATTGGTCTTATCTCTTTCCAGAAGTCGGGACTTTTACTGGCGGCGTCTTCCTCAATAATGAACTGTGTGGTCTGCTTTATCTCCAGCTCTTTTTCACCTTTTTCTTCTTTCGACGAGGCAGATGCCGATTCCTTCTCCATCAGCCGTGAAAGCTTAATCATCTCACGGTTTGTAAGTTCCTGCTTTGCCAGCAGCTTTTCCATTTCCATTGCGGCCTTCGAGGGTGGTTCATCCGGCGCTGCAGTGTCAGGCTGGAGAGGCTGCACTGCTACTGGTGCAACAGAAGCCAGCGGCGCTGTGGTAGCAATTTCCGAGTATTTTACAGAACTGCCGTAGGTTGCTCTGCCCCGTATGCCAATCATACTGAAATCAACATCAAAATTGTGACTTACAGGCATCCAGAACTCATCCTGCACAGGTGTGTGCAGCTGTCTCACCCTTACCTTACCCAGCAGACTCTCATTTTCCAGATCAAGGCTGTGTATACACCACAGGTCTTCAACAATATATAGTTCACCTGCAAAAACCTGCTGGCTTTTTCTTTTGGGTATTACCCTGATCTTATTAATCACATACTGTCCCTGTAAAGAAGAGCCTTCATAAGAGTATCTGTAGTGCGATAATGCATTCGGAGCCAGAGGTGAGATTGCCACGTCGATAATCACCGGCTCATAAAAACTGGCCTGAATATAATTCATTGGAGATATCTGATCGCCTTCAGTGGGTATCGTGGTCTGTATCGCTATCAGCCTGTGTATGTATTTATCAGGCGCGTTGAACTCAATCTCGTTATGCGATTCATAGAGGTATGTCTCACCTATTTTAATATCGACGTCGCTGTCTTTTTCCATTGCCCTTGTAAGAAGCCTCGGCATCTTGTCAATGATTGCTGTTCCCTTAAGGTAAACCATTGCCCTGTAGTGTTCTACGGCATTGAGATAGTACGGGGCACGTGCAATTACTTTCCGCATTATTGCATATGCCGGGTCCTCCCGACCTGAGCTTACAGTCACCTCAGGCAACTGGAAATACTGTACTGTCAGAGATACATCTCTGACTACCGTTTCTCCGGCTATGGCAATCTGCCTGAAGTCCTGGTTATACCCCAGGCTCTGATAGAACACGGTATAGACCCCATCCTCCAGCTTTATCTCGTAATTGCCCATGGCATTGGCTGTGGTACCCATCTGCAGCTCCTGGATATATACTGTGGCATAGGGAACCGGATTACCTGAGGAGTCAGTGATTCTGCCCATTAATCTTGTCTGGCCAGATAGATTAAATGTGAATATCAATCCGGCAATAAGTAGTATCAGCCGGCAGCATTGTGACAGTCTCATACCTTATCTCTTTTTTTTCCGGGTGCTCCGGCTACAACAATGACTATCTCACCCTTTGCCTGCCCCGGTGAGTAAAATTCATGCAGTGTGGCCAGGGTTCCCCTTACTGTCTCGGCATGAACCTTGGAGATCTCGCGCGAAACAGATGCCTCCCTGTCTGACCCGAATACTTCCGACATCATCAGCAGGGTGCCGGCAAGACGGTAAGGAGATTCATAGAATACCATGGTGCGTGTTTCACCTGACAGTGAGCTTATCTTCTTCATTTTTCCCTTTTTCTGTGGCAGGAAGCCTTCGAAGCAGAACCTGTCGCACGGCAGACCCGAGTCAACCAACGCAGGAATAAGAGCTGTCGGCCCCGGCAGCGACTCCACCTCCAGCCCTTTATCAAGACATTTCCTGACCAGCAGGTATCCCGGATCCGATATGCCCGGTGTCCCGGCATCAGAGATCAGCGAAACAGTCTTCCCTTCGCCTATCATCTCTGCAATACTCTCAACGCTGCCGTGTTCGTTGAATTTATGGTGCGACCAGAGCCGCGCCTTAATATTGTAATGCTTCAGCAGTATGCCGCTCTGCCTGGTATCTTCTGCAAGAATAATATCAGAGGAACCAAGGACATCAAGAGCCCTGAGGGTTATATCGCGCAGGTTGCCGACAGGTGTCGGAACAAGGAACAATTTACCCATTAAAGCCTGTTTTGCGTCTTACCAGGTCGAGGAGCGATCTTACAGCAGCAGGGTCACCCTCACCTGAAAAGTAGTCATTTAGTACCTGCTCAGCCTCATCAGATGATGTTGCTGAGTTGAGCTTATCAATAGCTGAATTGTAGGCTTCCTTGTTGCCACCGAAGACCTCCCTGATATAGAAGAACCTGTCGTTGATGCCTATTGCATCAGCAAGGTTCCCGATAGGCGCCTGACTGAGTTTCGACGAAATATCGTTATCTCCTCTCGTTCCCCTGAGCCTTTCATTGACGCGGTCAGCAGGTTCTCCATACCTGTCTGCCAGGATAGGTACACCCTTGACACTCTTCTTTTCAACATCCTTCTGTTCGGCATTCTTCTGTTCGGCATCGGGAGATTTTTTGGTTTCGGCTTTTTTGTCAGTGTCAGCAACGGCTTCATCCTGTAAGACAGCCTCTTCGGGTTCAGCCTCCAGTTCGATAAGTGATTCAGCTTTTGTTTTTTCAGTGGTGTCTCCTGATGTCAAAGCCTCTTTTCCTTTATAATCAGCATCTGGTCTTTCTGCCGGTGCTGAGACTTCCGCTGCCGGTATTTCTGCCGGTGCTGAGACTTCCGTTGCTGATCTGTCTGACACTGATCTGTCTGACAATTCAGGGCCCTGATCCGGAGTCGCAGATACAGCATTAATCCCCGGCTGCTCTATCGTTTTCAGAAGCTCAATTATCTCTTCAGCATTTTTGCATTTTGACTTGGCAAGTTCAACCTGAATTATGGAGACTCCCTTCACATTTTTCAAATCATCAATTATCGTCCGCGCCTCCCTGAGGTCTCTGATAATAATATCAAGAGCTGAATTTAAATCCATAAGTGGTACTGTTTTTTACCGTCTCTTTTGTTTACTTTGCAAAAGTAACCATTATTCTCAACGGATAGTGCAGGTTAATATTATAACTACAGCGACCACCCACACAATATGATCATATTCTCAGAGGAGACACCGGAGGAGAGGAGACCCGGAAGGGGATCGATAGAGGTTATTGCCGGGTCGATGTTCTCGGGTAAGACGGAAGAGCTGATGAGAAGGCTCAGAAGAGCCCTCTTTGCAGGTCAGAAGGTGGAGATATTCAAGCCCTCCGTCGATGTCAGATACTCAGAGACCCGAATCGTTTCTCACGACGAAAAGTCGGTCAGTTCGACACCGGTAGAGAACGCCTCCTCAATTCTGCTGCTTGCCGGCGAGGCTGATGTTGTCGGTATTGACGAGGCCCAGTTTTTTGATGACTCAATAATAGAGGTGTCTAACGAATTGGCAGACAGGGGTGTAAGGGTGGTAATTGCCGGCCTCGACATGGACTTTAACGGAACCCCCTTCGGTCCTATGCCACGCCTCATGGCCATAGCCGAGTATGTTACCAAGGTGCACGCAATATGTGTCAGGTGCGGCAGCCTGGCTCACTATTCACACAGGAAATCAAAGGAGGAGAAGATCGTACTTTTAGGAGAGAAGGATGTATATGAGCCTCTTTGCAGGAATTGCTTTCTGAAAGGCAGGACAGAACCCAGAAGATATTGATATAAGTTATGATTACATCAGATGTTGCCAGGCTTACGGGAGGCCGGCTGAGCGGTCGGGCAGACAATTTGGTAAAGGGTGTCTTCATTGACAGCAGGTCAGTGACATCTGACAGCGAATCGCTCTTTTTTGCAATACGTGGTAAAACAAATGACGGTCATGATTATATCGGACAGTTGATAGCAAAAGGGATTAAGTCATTCGTAGCAGAGTATATACCCGCAACGGTTAAAGATGCTGCAGGATGTTCATTCATTATAGTACCCGACAGCCTGAAAGCATTGCAGAGGCTTGCATCGGCAAGGCGTGACACTTTTAAAGGACAGGTAATTGCCGTTACGGGAAGTGCCGGAAAGACAATCGTAAAAGAGTGGCTTTATGAAATCATGAGCCGCGAAAGAGATGTGGTGAGGAGCCCGAGAAGCTACAATAGCATCACCGGCGTTCCCCTTTCTGTATGGAATGCTGACGACAGCTATGATACCGCCATATTCGAGGCCGGGGCCTCACAGCCCGGAACAATGCAGGTGCTTCAGGAAATTATCAGGCCACATATATGCGTAATAACCAATATAGGTGAGGCGCACCAGGACAGATACGGTAGTTTCAGAGAGAAGATTAAGGAAAAGCTTCTGCTTGCATCCGGATCAGATATTATTGTATACCCTGCTGCATGCAGTGACCTTCATGAAGAGGTAAAGAAGATAGCAGAGATAAGGAAGGTAAAGAGTGGATCATGGATTCTTTCAGGAGACACTTTCAGTAAGAGAAATGCCGGTTCCAAAGCGGAATCTCAGGCACGTTTCAGGGCTTCAGTTAAGAATAGGAGCGATGGTTCCTCGGAAATAGAGATAGGTTTTGAGGAGGGGGTTTTCAAATATACCATACCATTTAATGACCGCGCATCGGTTGAAAACTCAGTGACTGTAGCCGTCACTTCTGTTCTTGCAGGCATACCGGAAGGGAGTATTGCTGAGGGTATGAAACGCCTGCAGCCCGTTGCAATGAGGATGGCTGTCAGGAGCGGTATCAATAACTGCACCCTGATAGAAGATCTCTTTAATTCCGATACCGTCTCACTGAAAATGGCAATAGATTTTCTGAAAAACCACCCCGGAGAAAAACACACTGTGATATTGTCAGACATAACAGATGCCGGAAGAGATCAAAGAGAGATTGCCGGGGAGGTGGCCGGAATCCTGAAGAGGGCAAACGTTTCACGCTTTATAGGTATCGGACCCGGCCTTGCAGCTAACAGTGAATTATTTTCCGGTGCTTCTCAGTTCTACAATACAACCTCAGAATTTGCTGATGCTTTTACGCTACTTGAGTTTTCTGATGAAGTAATACTTATAAAAGGGGCAGCCTCGTTCGGCTTCGACAGTATAGTAACGTTGCTGGAACTTAAGAAACATACTACCGTACTCGAAGTAAATCTTGACGCGATACTCCACAATGTAAGGCGGGTGCGATCGATGCTGAAACCGGGGGTCAGGCTTATGGGTATGGTAAAGGCATTTGCTTATGGATCAGGTATCTCTGAGATAGGCACTCTGCTGGAACGCAATGGCGTTGATTACCTTGGCGTTGCCAATGCCGACGAGGGAGCTGAACTGAGGCAGGCCGGAATAACGGCACCTGTACTGGTTATGATACCCGATGAGTCATCATATGATACAATTATCAGGTACAACCTCGAGCCTGAGTTGTACAGCTTCAGGGTACTGGAAGGATTTATACGTGTAGCCGCCAGATACGGCCTTACGGAGTGGCCGGTACATATCAAACTCGACACCGGAATGCACAGACTGGGGTTCCAGCCTGAAGATGCGGAAAGACTTTCAGGAATACTGAAGAAGACAGACAGTGTCAGAGTGGCCACTGTTTTTACCCATCTTGCTGCAACAGAGTCGGAAGCTGATGATTTCAGGACAAAGAAACAGGCATCAGTTTTTGAATCGGTTTATGAATCGCTTGTTGCTGCGATTGGTTATCACCCTGTAAGGCACATGCTTAACAGCTCGGGCATACTCAGGTTTCCTGAATTGCAGTTCGATATGGTGAGACTTGGGATTGGGCTGTACGGACTTGCCTCCGTTGATGATATGCAAATGAGACATACCTCAAGGTTTATATCAGCTATCTCACAGATCAAAGCTGTAAAAGCCGGTGAGCCGGTAGGTTATGGATATACAGATGCTGCCGGCCACGACAGGCTGATAGCAACCATCCCGGTAGGATATGCCGACGGCCTGAGCAGGCAGATGGGTAATGGCAGGGGGTCGGTATGGATAGATGGTAAGAAAGTACCTATCGTCGGTATAATATGCATGGACATGTTCATGGCAGATGTGTCAGACACCAATGCAGCAGAGGGAGACCCGGTAGAAATATTCGGTGATAATATTTCAGTACGTGAGGTGGCAAAGATTTGCAATACAATTCCGTACGAGATAATAACCTCAATCCCACCCCGCGTCAGGAGGGTGTTTTACCATGAAAGCTGAAACTGACTAGCCCAGTTCGCTGATACGTTCGAGCCTTGAGGAATCGAGGATCTTTATCTTCCTGCCTTCAAGAGCTATGACGTCTTCAGAGGCAAATACCGACAGAGTACGGATAGCATTAGACGTGGTCATGTTCGACAGATTGGCAATATCTTCCCTTGAGAGATATACCTTTATTGTCAGTCCGTCGTTTTCAAGACCGTAGGTGTCGCGCAGAACAAGAAGAGATTCAGCAAGCCTTCCCCTGATGTGCTTCTGGGTGAGAGAAACTGTCCTGTTGTTCGAAAATTCCAGCTCTTTGGCTATTATTTTAATAAACCTCAGCGCCAGATCGGGATTCTTTCTGATGATTTTCATTATCGCATCCTGTTCGAACATACAGATGGTAGTATCTTCAATGGCTATTGCCGTGGCGGAGTAGGAAGAATCTGCGAACAGGGCACGGTAGCCGATAAGGCCCTGCGGACTAACCATCCTCAGAATCTGATCTCTTCCTCCAACACCCTCCTTGTAGACTTTAACCTTTCCCGTAGCCAGGCAAATAAGTCCATGAGGTCTCTCGCCCTCCATGAAAATAATTTCCCCTTTCCTGTAATGCGCGTAAGTGTGATGCTGTACCAGTACCTCCTTCTCCTTAATGGTTAAACCCTTAAGCATTGAGCAGGAACCTTCCAGGCATTGTTCTACGTACGGATTCTTATACTGCATGGCTTAAACTATGTTGAATAACATAGACAAAGTTACAAAAAGATTGATATAATCGTAAAATTAACATTTTTTAACATACTCAGTTTCAGTTAGTTGTAAGGTTCACGACAACAGATTTTTACTAATATGTTATTGAGCATGAAATGTTGCTGTGAGCATGATATTTGTCATTACCTGCTTGTTCGCAACAGCGATTTCTGCAACATAATGGTAATAATTCCTGTATCCGGGCAGGAGTTGGGATTTGAATTTCAAAAGGTGAAACCTGAGATCAGCGGTATCCTTCTGCCGCTACCGAATGCTTTTGAAGATACTCTTACAGATGGTGGGGCCTGATATCTTTTGTATTCATTACTATTTACCATTTTGACGACTCTTTTCACTGTTTCTTCCCCGAATCCTTCTTCTATTATTGTTTGCGGGTCTCTCAGCAACTCGATATATCTGAACAGTATTTCGTCGAGTATTTCGTAAGGGGGAAGCGTGTCGGTATCTTTCTGACCTGCTTTAAGTTCAGCAGAAGGTGGTTTTGTAATTGAGTTTTCGGGTATTATCTCTTTATCATTATTAATATAGCGTGCGATTCTGTAGACATCGGTTTTGTAGATGTCACCGAGAGGTGAGATTGCCCCGGCCATGTCTCCGTAGAGTGTTCCGTATCCGGTTGCGGCTTCGCTCTTGTTTGAAGTATTCAGTACCAGATATCCGAATTTATTGGAATATGCCATTAGCAGAACAGCTCTTATCCGAGCCTGAATGTTCTCTTCCGTAGTATCGCCTGTGGTTCCTTCGAAGAGAGGTTTGAGGGCTTCCTCGAAACCCAGATGGGGCTTCTCAATCTCTATCTTTTCCCATTTAATGCCGAGGTTTTCTGCCAGCCTTACAGCGTCAGAAAATGAGTGCTCTGAGGAGTACCTTGACGGCATCATCAGTCCGGTTACATTTTCGCTGCCAATTGCTCTTACTGCGAGTGCGGCGCATACAGCTGAGTCGATACCGCCTGACAGGCCAAGCAGTACTTTTTTCTGACCGGTTTTGAGGAGATAGTCACGCAGGCCTGTAATTACAGCATCATGAATTAGTTCTGCCTTGCCTGGTACAGGAGAAATTTCACTCTTTTGTATACTCTCTATCTCATCAGTGCAGATTGTGAGCGATGCTTCGGTGAAAAAAGGAAGACGGGCTTTGATATTTCCCTGATTGTCTATTACCAGCGAGGCTCCGTCGAATACAAGGTCGGTATTTGCACCTGTCTGGTTAACCATTATTACAGGCTTCCTGTATCTGGCTGCTTTACTTTTGAATATTTCTTCTTTAACTGCAAGCCGGTTATGGGCGAACGGTGCTGCTGAAATATTTATTACCAGATCGGGATTGAGGTGGCTGAGCTCTTCCATCGGTGATATTCTGTAAAGGCTGACATCACCTTTTTTATGGTTAAATGGTTGCTCGTCCCACAGATCCTCACAGATGGTTAAGGCAATCTTTCTGTCCTTATAGCTTACTGTCCTGAACGTGTCACAAGGTTCGAAGTAACGGTACTCGTCAAAAACGTCGTAGGTAGGCAGGAGTGCTTTGCTGATAATGTCAGTGACTTTACCGTCAGCCAGAAAGAGTGCCGAATTATACAGCCTTTTCCCTTTTGGGTTATTGTTTCTGGTAGGGGCTCCCACAATTGCTGCTATCGATTGACATTCAACGGCTATTATGTTGACAGCCTCTTCTGTAAGCTTCAGGAATTTTTGTGATTCCAGCAGATCCATTGGAGGATAGCCGGTGACACTGAGTTCGGGAAAGACTACCAGATCAGAACCTTCAGATGCCGCCTTCCTGATTGCGTCGCATATCTTCTGGCAATTGTAGCTGATATTACCGGGGTGCGGGTTTATTTGCGCGAGGGTTATCTTCATAATCGTTTGTTTACAGATCAGAAGAAGATACCAAGCCTGAATCTGATTAACCTGACAACACTCTTGTCAGCTGGCTGTCCGGTATTATCTATGGTCACGTCGGTAAAACCGCTTTCATACCCGACTCCGACTATCAGTAGTGTTGAACCTCCTATAGAGTATTCTGTTCCGGCCTGTAAATGATAACCCAGATGAAACTTGCTTATCTCGTTCGACCCGGCTTCTTTTTCAATTCCGGCAGCAGGTATTGAGATGGTGCCCTTATTCAGAAAACCGGCATCGAGACCTGCGTCGGTGAATATTGCCAGATAGCCTATCTGGTTAGTTCTTAGTCTGAGCCCTGCCGGAATGATTATGTACGAGGCAGAGTAGATGGCTTTGTCTCCCGGAGCGACAGTGGTCTGGAAGTTTGTAAATTCGAAGGTAGTCTCCTGGGTCGAGCTCTGTACGCCCCCTGTTTTCAGGTAGGATAAACCGGTTGAGAAAGCATAGTTCCTGCCGAAATAGTAGTTGATGGCAAGACCGCCGGAGAACCCTGCCCTCAGTCCTCCCCCTGAAATATTATCTGCATCGGATGAGATCCAGCCAACCAGAGGATCACCGTAAAGTCCGAGATGCAGCTGCTGACCCCTTACGTTTTCTATATTAAGTGCGCTGACAGTTATTACGACTGCCATTAATCTGAGATAAGTTATAATATTCTTCATAGCCAGATCGTTTTGATTGCAAAATTAACAAAAATCCAGGGTAATGATAAGAATTATGGGCATTAACTCCGGTCCTGCACAGTTACTTTATGCCTCTGAAGCCGGGAGTATGGTGTCGCGAATTTATTTTAATTGTTACTTTGCGGTTACGATAATAAGTGTGATATGAAGCGGTTTTTTATTCTCATGACTCTTGTTTCTGCAATTATGATTTTATCGTGCAGAAGAAATGAGTATGTTGTTGATTTGTCGGGAATCAATGTTGACCTTTCCATTATGCGCCTTGAGGAAGATCTCTTTTCTGTTGATTCAGGGTCAGTTAAGGAGAGAGCTCCCGGGTTGATTAATAAATATGGTGATTTTATGCAGCTTTTCAGTTATGTAATAAATACCGGCGATGTTGAAAGTCCGACATGGCATGAGTATTTATCGATGTTTGTCAACGACAGGCTGAATAACGAGGTATATGCTGCCGTAGAGGCCGTTTACTCTGATATAGGCGATATTGAAGAGGATTTAATTCAGGCCTTCAGGCATTACAGGTATTATTTTCCTGAAGAGGTTGTACCGTCGGTATATACTTGTATTACAGGATTTAACAACAGCATAATAATAGGTGATTCAGTTCTGGGTATTGGTCTTGACAGGTATCTTGGTCCGGAGACTGAGTTTTACAGCAGGCTTGGTATCTACAAATATCTTACTCTCAGGATGGACAGGCCTTATATTGTTCCTGACTGTATGTATGCCTGGGCAACGACGGAATGGGATTATCATGAATTGGAGTATGGTGCTGACAATGTGTTTTCCAGGATCATACATGAGGGAAAGTTGCATTATTTTGTCAGGAGAATGCTTCCTCAGGCTGATGAAGAGGTTATCTTCGGGTTTACTGCTGATCAGATGAAGTTTTGCAGGAACAATGAGGATCTTATGTGGACCTATCTTGTAGAGCATGACCTGCTTTTTTCAACCGATCAGCTGGTTGTGAGGAAGCTTACAGGTGTAGCACCGTTCACATCATATTTTACGAATGAATCACCCGGAAAGGCTGCGGTATGGATTGGTTTCAGGATAGTTGACCAGTATATGAAGAGAAACCCGGGTGTGGCTCTTGGTGATCTTATGGCGATGACCGACTACCAGCAGTTATTGTCAGGAGCAAAATATAACCCGTAAAAAAAGGCGGGCCATATCTGGCACCGCCTTAAAGATTTTTTTATTGATTGCCTGTTATTCGGGGTGGATAGCCTCTACCGGACAGACGTCGGCGCAGGCTCCGCAATCGGTGCATATATCGGGGTCGATTTTATAGATGTCTCCCTCGGATATTGCCTCAACCGGGCACTCATCGATACAGGTTCCGCAAGCGGTGCAATCATCAGTGATAACGTAAGCCATGATCTCTATTCTTTTTGGTTAATGAAAATTCAATGTGTCACAAAAATACTTTTAAATTTTATTTTCCCAAAATTTCAAAAACTATTTGAAAGCATATTTAGGCGATCATGCTTCAGAAGTCGAGGCTGAAGCTGAGGTAGAACACTGGGGGCATCCGGTATTTGTTTTCTATACCCCAGGCATAATCAGCCCTTACAAAGTATCCGAATACCTGTGCACGTATACCGGCTCCGTAACCTGCCACTATCGGATCGCGGTTACTGTCGAGCACCACAGTAATCGGCCCGCTCACAATAGTTTCGGTATCGTATGCATTTTCTCCCGCCCAGGGATGGATGCCTGACCATGCAGTACCGATATCTCCGAACGCGATAACCTGGAGGCTGTTAAGAAAATTGTTCTTAAGAGGATGGCCTGCAAAGTATCTGATAAAAGGCCAGCGTATTTCGCTGTTTATCAGGGTGAAATTGTTGCCGTTGCGTACGTTCTGGATGAATCCCCTCATATTGGTGGCAATAGCCTGGAACCCGTAATTCTGTGTAGGGTCGACGGGGATTGAATTGTCGAACATGCCGTTTGGATTGAAAAGGAAGCCCATCCAGTTGTCGACGCCTCCGAGGTAGTATATTAATTTTGTAGGCCCGAATGATGTACTTGCAGCAAACCTGTTTGCCCATATCAGCTCGCGGTGGATTTTCAGGTAATGCCTGAAGTCAGCTCCAACCACGAACATATCAGATTTCTTTGTTGTAACCTCGCGGTAGTATTCTCCGAAAATCTTGAAGCGGGTTCCGTAGTAAATATTGACAGCTCTTTTGCGGGTGTTGTCATAAACAGCCTCTGCCTTAAGGCCTGCCCAGTGACGATTAACAGTGGGCTCTGATAGAGATGCCATATCGGTTGACAATATGGTGTACCTGTCGTATCTGTAAATCATGGTGCCCTTCAGAGCAAATGCTTCGGTAAAAGGCTTCGACAGGGTCAGGTAGTTGTTGTGACTGTGAATCTTGTAGTAATTCTCCTCATTCGACGTAGTAAATGATTGTCTGTGGAATAGATACTGTTTGTCATATTTTCCTTTGAGGCTTTCAAGACTTAGCAGGTATTCGTTGCTGTCAAAATTGCCGGAGAATCTGAAACCGCCAGTGACCTTGAAATTTTCAAACAGGTCCACTGTTCCGATTTTGGTAAGAAGATTGAGGCCGGGATTAAAATAGGGTGCTCCTCCGTTGAAAGCCTGGTATGAGTTACTCAGGAAACTGAAGTCGACCTGGCTTGCCACGTAATTATTGTAGAAGGCGGTCAGATAGACACGTTCTTCAGGGAATGACATTCGCCCTGTATCAAGGTCGATGTCCATATAATCCTTCTTCCAAAGCTGTTCGTAGTAGTTCTGTTTTTCCTTTTCGAAGACATAGTGGTTTATATCGATCGGCTCGTCTGTGAGGTAGTACTCATAGAGTGGTTTTGTAAGAGTGTCACGTCGTTTTCTGTCTTCCTCGATAAGCCATTGCCTGATCCTGTCAATTGAGTCAGCCCTGTGCAGGAATTCGTTTCTCTCCTCCCTGTAGCGGGTGTCTGTTATGTTTTCCTCTGGTATAGTGGCAGCGTTTGATGATGCCCTTCCTATTCTGAATCTGTCCTCGCGTATTGACACTTCTGCAGAAATGTCGTTGCCTGCATCATAGTCGTAATCGAGAATTGAGAACCTGTAATCGGTTACGGGTTCAGACCTGATAAAGTATCTGTAGTGGGTAATTGTATCAATATAACTTATGGTACTGTCGAGAGTGCCGAGGAACCTGTTGTACACTCCGTTGTCATTCCCTATGAATGTAATACCACGGTTCAGGGTCTCATCCGGCATTAAACGGTCACTGAAATTCTCATCTGATAATCGCTGCAACAGATTGCCGGGGCTGTTAAGCCGGTATGAGAACAGATTGAATACATAATCGGTTTTTTCAAGCGGATCTCCGGTATTGCTGAGGGTATCACTCAGCCTGTTAGAGGAGAATAGTATCTCATTATTTCTGTTTTTCAGGAACACCGGATGTAGATCGTCGGCTACATCATTGGTGATCTGGTCGTTTGTCGCAGATGCAATTGTGTGAATATAGATGTCTGTCATGCCGTTGCGCACTGCCGACATAACCAGTTTAGTTCCGTCAGGGGAGTATTCGAAGGAGAGAACCTTCTCAAAGTAGAGCAGGTTTAGTTCCTGGATACTCTTTTCATCGGTGCGGTAGAAGTAGATTTTTAATGCTCCCTTTTCTTCATTTATAAACGTAAGGATGCGACTGTTAGGGTGCCATCCTGTTACCGGGTAGGTATAGTCAATTATCTGTTCAATTTTAGGTTCTGCTGCAAATATTCTTTTTCTTTTGCCTGTCTCTTCGTCGTACAACCATATCCGCCGCCTTCCCCAGTCATTTGTAACCCATGCAATGTAGCGCCTGTCGGGGCTCATCCTTACCGATTGAATTCTCTGTTCTTTCCGGGCTCTTCTTATAAGGTCAGGGGCTGTCTCGGAGGTCGGATTTTCCTCGCTGAAATACTCTTCGAGATACTCTTTCCATTCATCTGAGAGCTCCCTGAGCTTATGTCCAAGTACGTACATGAATCCGTCGTTGATATTCCTGTATACCTTTGTGAGGTATATTATATTAGGTATGATCGGATCACCAAAAGTGTCGGCAATATACCTCCAGAATGACATGCCTGCATACAGAGCGTCGTCATACTCCAGATGGTTAAGGTTTTTGTAGCGTCCATCCCTGAATCCTTCGCGTACCCTGTTCTCGGCATTAAAATTCCAGGTTCCCGCAACATATGCTACCAGGCCTTTGATGTACCAGTCAGGAAAGTATATCTGTGAAGAGCTGCTGGTACGGTCTTTAATATCAGCGTTATTAAGCATTTCATTGATAAGGACTTCTGCTATAGAGGAGGAGATCTGGTGGTTTAAGGATTCACGGTCGCCTCCGTAATAGAGCATTACCTTGTTTTTGATAATTCTGCTGTAGCCACCTGTATTATAGTCTTCATCACCCTGTACAAGGCCGATATTATTCTGCCGGTAGTCGGCATGTTTGTTATAGATAATGAAGATCATTCTTTTCTCGAGCTGGTAATCGAAGTAATCTTCGAGTTCGGCAAGCCGTTTTTCGGCATAGTTTGCTGTATACCTTGCCAGATCGCGGCCTTCTTCATTGAAATAGCAGTCGAAATTATCAAATCTGTAATATGACCAGAAAAAGTCATAGTGCTGCACGCGGTTTTTCCCGAAAGCCATCTGCATGCCGTTATAAAACTGGCCGCATGTATGGTGTGGTGCAACCATTAACCCGGCAAAAAGGGTCATTATGTAAATCAGTCTCTTTTTCAACCTGAGATGATGTTCGGTTACTATGACCTAAACGGCAAAACTAAGATAATATGTTCGAAAAATGGATAAAAAATTAAACTTTATTACTTTTGTACGTCCGTTAAGTCATAGCTCTCTGGCGTAAAATTTGTTCCTGGTGAAAAAGGACAAAAACTTGTGGCAGTTGCAATGGTTTGACATTACTTTTAAAAAAAAGCGATAGTAAGATGAAAAGAGTTATTACTTTATCTATAATGGGAATACTGTCAGTGAGTCTGCTGGCACAGCCCAGGCTTCAGTTCAGTGAGACAAGGCATGACTTCGGAGTCATGAAAGAGGATGGTGGCAGAAAGACATATGATTTTATTTTTAAAAATGATGGAGACGGACCTCTGGTAATTACAAATGCGACACCCTCATGCGGATGTACGACGCCGGAATGGACAAGGGAGCCTGTGCCTCCGGGTGGCAGCGGTTATGTAAGAGCCATAATGGACCCCATGAATATGCCTGGTCCTTTCAGAAAGACCATTTCAATTCACTCAAATTCAAAGCCGTCGCCGGTGGTCCTTATAATTGAAGGAAACATCACGCCGAGGGAGAAGACCATTGAAGAGTTGTACCGGTGGCCTCTGGGGGGGCTCAGGTTTGAAAGTCAGCATCTGCCATTTGCCACAATCAGGAAGAATGAGAAAAGCATAAAGGTTATGCCTGTAATAAACACATCTGATCAACCGGTCACCCTGGAATTTGAAAACCTCCCCCGTCATCTGTCCATGAAGGCCAATCCCGAAACACTTAAGCCAGGCCAGAAGGGTATTATACAGGGCACATATGACGCATCACTTCACAGCGGCTGGGGTACTGTAAGCGATCTTGTCAGGATCAAACTTAACGGAGAATTGATGAATGCAGCATTTTTGTACATCACTGCTTCATTGGTTGAAGATTTCTCATCGCTTTCAAGAGAGGAACTGGCCAACGCTCCTGTTATTAAGCTTGAAAGCAATGAGTTCAATATTGGCAAAATGCCTGTTAACCAGACTAAAGAGGTTGAATTCAAGTATGTTAATGAAGGTAAGAGGGACCTCATAATAAGATTTATAAGATCGACATGTGGATGTACGGCTATTCAGCAGGGCAAGTCGGTAATCGCTCCCGGAGAATCTGCATCCATAAAGGCAGTCTTCAGTTCAGGTGCAAATCCGGGTCTGCAGCATAAGAATATTTATGTCTACACCAACGATCCGAAAAACTTTGAGATCATACTTACCATTAAGGGAGAGGTGGTAAGATAGAAATGGACCGAGGAGAGGAGTACAAGAGTGCCCTGAATGTTCAGAAGGGGGTTACCCAGCCTCCAAGCATCAATCCCGATGCCCTGAACCGTCTGCGAAAAAGCAGGAAGAAGCTTTACCGTGTAGAGGAGTATGTAGACGGTATTCTGTCAGGCAACAGGACTATTCTCAGTCAGGCCATCACGTTGCTTGAGAGTTCGTTGCCTGAGCATTATGAAACTGCACAGGCTGTGATTGAGAAATGCCTCTCTTATTCGGTAGATTCTGTCAGGATAGGTATTACCGGTGTACCCGGAGCAGGTAAGAGCACCTTTATTGAGACTTTCGGAAAGCTGGTAACCTCGAAAGGTCACAAGCTTGCTGTGCTGGCTATTGATCCGTCGAGTGAACACACCGGAGGGAGCATTCTGGGTGACAAGACAAGAATGGAGACGCTCAGCACTGACCCAAATGCCTTTATAAGGCCCTCTCCGTCGGCAGGGACGCTAGGTGGAGTTGCCAGAAAAACAAGGGAGACAATAATCCTCTGTGAGGCTGCCGGTTTTGATACAATATTCGTTGAAACTGTTGGGGTAGGACAGTCAGAGACTGTTGCCAGTTCAATGGTTGACTTCTTTTTGCTGCTGATGCTGGCAGGAGCGGGCGATGAACTGCAGGGAATAAAAAGAGGGATAATGGAGATGGCCGATGCAATTGCAATTACCAAAGCTGACGGAACAAACCGTATGAGGGCCGAGATGGCACGCATTGAATATCAGAACGCACTTCACCTTTACCCCGCCCCTGAATCAGGATGGACACCCAAGGTAGTAACCTGTTCTTCGGTTGAGAGCTTTGGAATACATGAAATATGGCAGATCATTTCAGATTATGTCTCTTATACCCGGGATTCAGGTTATTTTCGGGAGCTAAGAAAAAGACAGGCTGTTGTCAGAATGCACGAAACCATAATTGACCATCTGAGGAGTTCCTTCTATACAGACTCAGAGATCGCAAAGATGCTCCCTGACCTTGAGCGGCAGTTGCATGACGGTGTCATCACATCATACAAGGCAGCATGGAAATTATTGAATAAATATTTCAATAAGCGCTAAGAAGCTGATTTTTTGTTATTTTTGACCCGCGAAAAACCAAACTAAGTAGAACTCAATTTCAACAAACATGAAGAAACTAGCATTCCTGATTTTATTAGTACTGGCAATGGTTGCCTGTACAACCGGAAAGAATTATGTAATAACCGGAGAGATTGACGGCGGTGACAATATAACCATGGTACTGCAGACAAGAGTGTCGGGAGAGACGGTGCTGATCGATTCAGCGGTTGTAACCGACGGTAAATTTACTATTCAGGGTGGATCTGTGGATTATCCTGAACAGGTTCAATTGGTTGCAAGAGGTAAGAGGGGCTCTCTGTCTTTCTATCTCGATAATGCCAGGATAAATATCAGGGGCCATGTTGACAGCCTCCCACTGGCGGTTGTAACAGGATCCGTAACACAGGATGAGGTATACGAACTTGCCGCTAAGGTAAAACCGATACAGGAGAAAATGATGGAACTAAATGGTCAATACAGGGAGGCTGCCCAGGCTGATGACATCGAAACAGCTTCTGCCATCAGGGAAGAAATAATCAAGCTTGGCGATGAACAGCGAGCCCTCAACCTTGAATTTATTACAACGAGAACTGCTTCCTTCCATTCACCTGTATTGCTCAGCCCAATGGTGTCGCTTGACAACATAGAGGAGATAGAGGGTTACTATAATGCATTTACTGCTGACGTGAAAGCCTCAAAGGCAGCAACCGACCTTGCTGACAGATTGGCTAAGATGAAGTCTGTGTCGGTGGGACAGAAGGCTCCTGACTTTACTCTCAATGATGTGGATGGCAATCCAGTCTCTCTCTCTTCCAAAGTAGGCACCAAACTGCTTATGCTTGATTTCTGGGCTTCATGGTGTGGCCCATGCAGGGCTGTTAACCCCGATAAGGTAAGAACCTATAACGACTTCAAGGATAAAGGATTTGATATTATTGCCGTCTCACTTGACAGAAACAGGGAAGATTGGCTGAAGGGAATCGAGGAGGACAAGCTCACATGGACTCATGTGTCAGCCCTGATATACTGGGACTGCCCCGTCCGTCTTTTATACGGAATCAATTCAATTCCGTCCAGTGCCCTGATTGACGAGAATGGTATTATAGTAGCAAGGAATTTGCGTGGACAGGCTCTGTATGATAAAGTAAGCGAGATACTGGGTAACTGATTCATTTGTCACTTCAGGTTTAGGGCGGCGCTTTTGAAGCTGTGCGTTGTCCTTAAAGTCAATTTGATTATCTTAGAACCCATGTTCTAACAATAATCAAATTGACTTTATATGAGAAAGCCGTTTTTTACAATTGCGCTGCTGTCGTTTGTAATTCTGCTTCAGGCACAGACGACAAAGCAACCCCTTGGATGGGATGACATTGAGTCATGGAGGCGTATTACCGAAACCATTATTTCACGTGACGGAAATTATATTGCCTATAAGAGTGAGCCATGGGTAGGTGATCCTGTTCTGAAAGTATTCGATAAAAAAGGTGCCGGGATGGCAACCTGGAACTGTGCAACGGGTGCAAGGTTTACCTACGACTCCGACTATCTTATCTTTACGGTTAAGCCGGCATATGAAACTGTACGCGAGCTGAAGGTCAAAAGGGCAAAGAGGGAGGAGATGCCCGGTGACACTCTTGCCATATGGCCGGTCGGGGGCACAATGGAAAAAATACCCTCCATAAGGTCATTCAGGATTCCTTCAGAATGGGGAGGCTGGATGATGTATCAAGCAGAGCCGGCATCATCCCAATCAGAAGATGGCAACCGCGAGGGGAGACAGGCAAAGAGGGAGTCGGCAACAAACGGATATACTCTGTATTTAAGAAATCTTAATAACGGAGAGGTTAAGACATTCCCTTTTGTTACAGCCTACGATTTTGCCGCTGAAACCAGTTTTGGGTATTTTGTTTCTACAGGCGATGGTAATGGCTTTGCCCCTGGTTTGTATACATATGATTTTTCAAAAGGAGAATTATTTAATATTGTTGAGGGAAAGGGCAGGTTCAGGCAGATCACTTTCGGAAATAAAGGAACAATGCTCGCTTTCGTATATAACGGCGATGAATCAGACAAGCTGGCAAACAACGGATCCCTTATGTATGGTCCGGTCAACGGACCTGTAAAGGGAATCGTAAGCAGAGAAGGGCTCAATCAACAACAGGATTGGATTATAAGTGAGAACGGAAGGGTTTCCTTTTCTGATTCAGACGAGAGGATTTTTTTCGGTACTGCCCCGGCCAACAGGCAAAGAGATACTGTAAGACTTGATGAAGACTGGCCAAACGTTGATATCTGGCACTGGAACGAAGGAGTTCTGCACACACAGCAGGTAATTAACAGGACTCGTGATTCGAGGCGCTCATACCAGACTGTACTTAACATCAATAGCGGGAGAATATTGCAACTCGCAACGCCCGAAATACCTGATATAACATTAATTAATGGAGGTGATAACGATATTGCTGTAGCTTCCTCAAATATTCCTTACCAGGTCGAATCGATGTGGAGCAGCTCACCGGGAAGGACAGATATATGGCTTATCAACCTGAATGATGGCAGCAGGGAGCAACTCAAAACAGGCTTTCGTGGCAGGATGCAACCATCAGGAGACGGAAAATACCTGGTGTGGTTCACCGCAGCTGACAGCTCATGGTATACTTACAGGTTGTCGGATGGTAAGGAGGTCAGAATAACAAATCCGGCTGTGATACCGGCAGCAAGTGAGACCAATGATGTTCCAAATCCACCGGGGTCTTATGGTATTGCCGGGTGGATTGATGAAGACCAGTCAGTACTCATTTATGACAGGTACGACATATGGAAGGTGAATCCTGATGGCGCATCAGCGCCGATAAGGGTTACAACAGACGGACGTGAGAAGAGTATTGTCTACAGGATGATCAGACTTGAAAGCGAAAGAGGAGAGACCCTTAATCCGAAGGAAAAGTTATACCTATCGGGACACAATGATATTACACGTGGGGAAGGATACTATACAGTAAATATTTCAAAGCCCGGGGTTCCCTCCTTGCTGATGGGAGGCGACTACAGCCTCAGCACTCCGGTGAAGGCTGAAGATGCAGGCACCGTGGTGTTCTCAAGGGAGACATTCAGCGAGTTTCCCGATCTCCACATTACTGATACTGAGTTCAGAAAACCAGTAAGAATAAGCGACGTAAATCCGCAACAGAAAAATTTCATCTGGGGTAGTGCAGAGGTGGTAGGCTGGACATCGCTTGATGGCATCAGGGTTGAGGGACTTCTTTACAAGCCTGAGAACTTTGATCCGTCAAAGAAGTACCCGATGATTGTCAACTTTTACGAAAAGAGTTCGCAGGGATTACACAGCTACAGGAATCCTGAACTTCACCGTTCGACGATTGACTACCACTATTACACCAGCAACGGGTACCTGGTTTTCAATCCCGATGTTCACTACCGTGACGGATATCCCGGTGAAAGTGCGTTTAATTGTGTGATGCCCGGCGTTACAGCACTGATAGCAAAAGGATTTGTTGACCCGGAAAGAATTGGTGCACAGGGTCACAGCTGGGGAGGATACCAGGTAGCTTACATGGCTACCCGTACGAATCTTTTTGCAGCTATTGAATCGGGAGCTCCGGTGGTTAATATGTTCAGTGCGTACGGAGGCATAAGATGGGAGACAGGTCTGAACAGAGCTTTCCAGTACGAGCATCAGCAGAGCAGAATAGGTGCATCTATCTGGGAGATGCCATTACGGTATTTTGAGAATTCACCTTTGTTTACAATGGATAAGGTGAACACACCAATTTTGATAATGGCTAATGACCAGGACGGACATGTCCCATGGTATCAGGGTATTGAATATTTTATAGCCCTGAGGAGACTGGGTAAACCGGCCTGGATGCTCAATTATACCGGAGAACCACACTGGCCTCAGAAACCACAGAACAAAAAGGATTTCCAGATTAGAATGGCCCAGTTCTTTGATCATTTCCTGAAGGGCAAGCCGATGCCTTTATGGATGAAGGAGGGTGTGCCTGCCGTGGATAAGGAGTTTGAGCTTGGATATGGCTATTAGATTTCAGATTTCAGATTTCAGATTTCAGGAATCAGATATTATTTAATCTCTTCGAGGATAAAGCCTGCGCCCCTGACGGTACGTATGTCTATGCCACTGTCGGGGGCGAGGTATTTCCTTAACCTGCTGATAAATACGTCCATACTTCTGCCGAGAAAGTAGTCATCTTCACCCCATATTTCGGTAAGGATATCTTCACGCGACATCATCTTGTTCTTGTTGATGATCAGGAACCTCAGCAACTGGGCTTCTTTCAGCGTGAGTTTCTCTTTCTGACCGGCGCAGATAAGCTCGAGTGTGTTGAATTTTAAAAGAGTCGAGGATATTGTATAATCGTCGTTCACAGATGAATAAACCCTGCGCAGGATGTTATTTATTCTCAGCACCAGGGCCTCAGGGTCAAACGGTTTGGTGATATAATCGTCGGCTCCCAGCCTGAGTCCCCTTATTATATCCTCCTTCATGCTTTTTGCAGTAAGAAAGATAAACGGCATTGAGGGAGATACAGCCCTTATCTTCTCTGCAAGAGTAAAACCATCCATTTCGGGCATCATTACATCCAGCACACAGATGTCAGGCTTGTTCAGGTTGAAACGGTCCCATGCCTTTTGACCGTCTGTTGCAAGGTCGACATCAAATCCACTCATAGTAAGATACTGTGATAGTATGTTACCAAAGTCGCGGTCATCTTCTGCAAGTAGTACTTTCATATTCTCATTGTTAGTTGTTGCTAAGTTTATACCGGCAGGATGATTGTAAATGTACTGCCCCTGCCTGGCTGGCTTCTGAGTTCTACCCTTCCGCCATGTGCTTCGGCTATGCGCTTGACGTAATAAAGCCCGAGACCAAGGCCCTTGGTTTTATGGATATCTCCCTGGGAAACCCTGTAGAACTTGTCAAAAATCAGCTTCTGATCACATTTACTGATACCCACACCATTATCAGATATCTTGATAATTACTTCGGTTCCGTCAGATGTAGCCTCTATTTTTACCTCAGGATTGATAGGCGAATACTTAACCCCGTTTGACAGAAGGTTGTTGATCATGGTAGTGAAGTAGGTCACATCTGCCTTAATGCTGATTCCTTCAAGACTGATGTTGTCGATTATAACTGCAGATTCTGAATGTCCGGCCCGGAAACCTCTGACAATATCGCTGAGTACCGGACCCACTGCCATTTGTTTCATCTCGGGCTCAAACTCGGTTCTTTCCCAAATGCTGATTTCAAGTATCAGATTGATAAGCTTATTCAGATTCACGCTCTGCTTTCCTATCATCCTTGCTGTCTCTATTATTTTATCTCTGCTGTTAAGAATCTTGTCAAGTTCAAGTGTTTTACTGGCAACGGTTATTGTTGACAGCGGAGTTTTCAGCTCATGGGTCATGTTGTTGATGAAATCGGTTTTCAGTTCAGATAATCTTCTCTCTTCCAACAGGTTTCTGTATGCCACGATAAAGATTATGACCACCACAGTTATACTCAGTATGCTTAAAATAAGTGATATGAGCATTTCACGGAATAATATTGCCCTTTTGCCCGTGATATCAATATAAAAATCAAATGATACTCTGTGATGATTGTTTTCGTTTTTGAAGCGGCTTACAAATATCTTTGATTTGTCAGACCTGTCGTTCAGATAGTCATCATTTACAAATATTGTATGTGTTGTGTTGAAATCTATCAGATCGAAAAAGTTGATTACAATAGAGGTGGATATTTTACCCTCAGAGTTATGCTTTGAGAAATACTCAGTCAGAAGCTTTGAAAGGTATTCTCTTTCACTAAGCATTTCAGCAATATCTGTTTTAATTATAGTTCTCACAGTATCCAGTTCCTCTGGTTTTGCATTCTTGTATATATCACTATTAAGGATTATACCTGAATAATATTCAATGTAAGCGAATGCAGTATCGAACCCGTTGGTTCTGTTTTCATTTTCAAAATAATCAAGTGCCTCTGTTGACAGCCGGCTGTATTTCATTCTGAAAAGCTCGTCTTTCTGCATCCATATCTGGCCTATGATATATGTCTGTACCGAAACCAGTACTAAAATTGAAAGGATACCTGCTGACAGATTTAACTTCTTTCTCATCTGACTATTTCGCCTTTTGGATTATGAGAGTAATAAATTTACCAAAAAATGTTCAATTGATTGGCAAATTATACTTATTAGACAACAAATCTGGTTAAAAAATCCAGGATGCTTAGTCTGCAACCTATCGTTAACCTGACGTTAACTCATCGTTAACAAAGGGTTGCAAAATGCAGCCTTATCTTTACACCATAAACAAATTAAAAATAGTTGTCATGAAAAAATATTTACACATTACACTGATACTAATGGCGGCAGGACTTATTATGCCTGTAGCTGCAGAGGCCCAGAAAGCAGGAACCACTGTTACGGTTGTTGAGAAAAAGGGATCGGAAGTCACAGCCAAGGAAAAAGCAGAGCTGCAGAAGCTTACAGAGCAGCAGAAGAAGGAGATCGAACAGCAGAAAAAGGAGATAGAAGAACAACTCAGGAGCCGGATTGAGGTGTTGCAAGGTGATATTAATTTGCGTCATCTTCGTTCAGGAGAAGTAGATTTTTATCTGTATGGACAGAACTCTCAGTCACGGGGTATGCCCCGCACAACATGGGATTTCTCCAGGACTATGAGTGAAAACAGCTCAGCGAAGGAGTACTCCTTTGAGGTCGAGAAGGAGATGAAGAATCTTTCGATGAGTATCTCCGGAATGTGCAAGACCGGTGAAATACGTATTGATATTCTGATGCCGGGTAATAGGTCCTATTCTGAAGTGGTTATTGATGAATATGGAAGCCTGAACTGGCGTAAATCATTTGAACTTAATGAAGATTCGAAAGATAAGGTAGGGATTTGGAAGTTCAAGGTCGCCACTAAAAATGCAAGCGGTAATTTCCGAATATCTCTATCGGCAAATTAGAATTCTGAATATTGAAGTCATGAAAAGAAGAGAGAGGCTGCCTCAAAAGGACAGCCTCTCTCTTCATATTCCATATATTTTATTTCGACTGAGCTGAAGCTCGTCCTCCCTTGACACTCTCCACCCTTACAGTGAATTTATTGCCACTGCTGACTATCCATTTGATTGTTACCGAAGAATTTCCCCTTATGTTAGGAATCTCCATTTTTTCGGGATTCTTCTTTTGTTCGGTAAAGACATCAAGGTTCTGCCCTGATGCAACCAGTCCGGCAATCACCTTTCCACCCTCGATATAGATATAGTTCGGCGGATCAATCCTGTATCTCAGGTTTTGAGCTGAGTGCGTGGGCATCATCCTTTTATTCTCGATTGTCGCGATCACCTCTTTCAATCCACCTCCGATATCGTTCACCTTTACCTCTGTTACTTCCAGTTTTGGAGTCTGATAGGCGTGATAAATAAGGAAAGCACTGTTTCTGTGTGCATCTGTTTCGAGTATGAACCCCGGATGCAGCCTGCCAATAGATTTAGTAAAACCTCCTATTTCAACCTTGCCGTGCTCAGGATGATCTACCTCTCTCCATGGGATGAATGCATCACTCATAAGCAGCAGTTTGTCAAAGTCATACTGATCCCAGTTAAACTGCGGAGCCTGCGGTGAACCGCCCAATCCTCTTTGCCTCGATTGTCCGGTCTGTTGTTCAGTCGCTCCGGTGCTTTGCTGATTGAACATCAGGCTTCCTGTCCATAGCTCATTGGAATAGACGAAAACACCCTGTGAGCCGTACCACCAGTCGAGTTCTCCACCCCAAACCGTATACATATCTCTCCATATTGTCAGCAGCCTGTAACCCGGAATCAGTTTTTCTCCTACTTTACCAATGGCATCTATCACCATATCATCTTCACGCGAGTAGACTTCCGATCCGCCTCCTTCCACCGAGGGGCCTCTCAGAACCATACCGCCTGTATTGTGATATGCCTGCGCTCCTGTAATGTTTTTGTGTTTCATGGCAAAGTCTCTTACAGCCTGGTTCTCAGGGAATGTAAAAGGATATTTGTCAGCACCCGACTGGATGAAATTAGGTCTCCAGTTATAACCCCAGTCACGGTTTCCGTCATATGAACCAGGGCCATCTTCATCTGTACGGCCATCGCCGTCATTATCTATCTGTCCTTCAGAGCCCAGCAGGTCATAATCACCCTTTTCACCCGGACCGACCCTGATCATCTTTCTCGGGTCGTTGGGATCGACCCTATACTGGCCGTCAGGATTTTTCTTGCGCATCTGGGATCTCTCACCGTCATTATTCATATCATCAAATCCGTCCTCGTCAAACAGACCGTCCCTGTCATCATCCCTGGGGGCCAGACCTGAGCGTGGTGTTCCGCCGAAATTCACAAAATGCTCTCGTCCGTCGGGATTAACAGTAGGAAATATATAGAAGGTCTTGTCGTGCAGCAACTCTTTAATGAATTCATTATTGTCATACATCTCGCAGAGGTACCATGCCAGATACATAGCCATTTCGGTTCCCTGGATCTCTATTGAATGGATGTTGGCTCCCACGTAATAACCGGGTTTGTGGTTATGGGGGACAGTTCCCTTCTCAGTAATTGTAAGATAATACATCTCCCTGCCCTGATAAGATTTTCCTGCCGATGTCATAGTTACCAGGTTGGGGTAGGCTTTTGACAGTCGATTGCAGAAATCTACGATTCCGGCATAGGTATGGTATCTGTTCCAGCTCATCGCCACTTTGGGCTTTACCGGTGTTCCTGCTGCCCTGAAGTAAAGCTCCTGTGACTGGGAGAAGACAATAGCAGAAAAGGAAAGCATTATCAGAGCTGCCAGTGCTGTTTTATATATATTTTTCATTTTTCTTGTTTTTATAAGATTTTCAAATATTTCTGACAGTAGTCTATTTAAGGTTTGCACTGATTGCAGCGGTACCGCAGTTTACATCCCCGGCCTTAACTGAAATTGTGCCTTTTCCTCTTATCAGCCAGCTGTATTCCTGGAAGCCGTTGCCTTCAATTCTTGCCATTTGCTGAACCTTTGTTCCGGTGATAAGGGTCTGTTTTGAATCGAGAGTAAGAGCTACCCTCGGCAGTCTGACAAACCTGTTTCTAACGCCTATCTCAGACAATGTCGGGAAAAGCCCTGTGTTCCCAACCTTAAGTGTAACCCTGAAAATGTCACCACCGGTGTTCTCAATGACCAGGTCGCTTATTTCGACAGAAGGGTGCATTTCAGCCATCTCTCTTATGAATTCGTAGTTTGAGTCTACTATATCCTTAACTTTTGAGGCTGGCGGGTTGATCATAACGAACGGTTTAATACCTCCAACTTCTGCTTTCTTGTCCGGAAATCCGGGATGCTTTATCTCAGTCCAGGGAACGAAAACCTCGCCCAGGTTGTTCTCTTCAGCGTACTTCAGGAATGAAGCCTCATCGGTTCTTCCTCTCTCTATTTCAGGCCACCATCCCGGAGTACTGTAACTGAAACGGCCGTAGTAGAAATATGCCCACTCCATGAAGTTGCCTCTTGCAGCAGGGTTGGGGGGACTGCCTTTTACGCCGGTGACGGATAAATATTTTTCACTTACGAGCCGGTTAACATTAGCGTCTGACCTTGCAATTTGCATTGTACTCCGGTCGCCGGCAGATGCTGCTGCGCCGCCTCTTGCTGCAATCATCCCCGTTGAAGCGCCTGATTGCCCACCAGCTGCCCCGCGACCAGACTGAGCTAGATTATCCTGCGGGCCGAAGCATATTGTGGCATATACATTCCACCTGTCGTAGAGAAAATCAGCTACGGCCTTTGTTTCAGGTTCAGATACTGCATGTATGCCGGCATAACGGCCGAATTCCTGATAGTTGTATGGCCAGTTGTTGTTGAAATTCACACCTCCGTCACCATCTTCATTGAATTGTCCGTCGTCGTCGTTATCAATTCCTTCGGAATATAGCATGTATTTACCCTTCTGCCCCCTTGCCGGATCGGCCGGTATAAGTATCCGGGGGTCTGAAGGACTTTCGATATGTGTGCCGTTAGGATCGAGGACCCTTAAGAGAGTTATAAATCCGTCATTATTCAGGTCTTCAAAAGGGTCTTCGCCTGTCTGCCAGTCGCGGTCGAGGTCTACAGACCTGCTGTTCCAGTTTCTCTCGTACCTGATATTTGAAAAATATTGTTCTGAAGCATCAGGACTGACATCAGGGAAGATATAAAAAGTAACCCTGGAGAGGAGTTCCTTTATTTCTGGGGCCGATGAGTTTTTAATAAGATTCTCGGCGATACCTGCCGCTATCTCTCTACCCAGCAGATAACTGCCTTCAATACCTCCAAGTACTGCAACTCCCGGTTTGGTGTTTTTGTCCCCGGTACCGATGGTCAGTACAAGAATATCCTTTCCCCCGGCTGTTTTAGTCAGCGACTCGATTTCACAAATCGCTGAATTTGTTTTTGCGAGGTTGTTCATGTCACGGTTCAGGACTGCATGGTCTCGATACTGACCGAGAGCGCCCGGATTTGCCAGAAATACCACTAAGGCAGTGGCAATGAGATGCTTAATCACAATTTTCATGCTCTTTAAGTTTGGATTAGATGAATTTTTTCAGAGAACCACCGGGTTCCATAGGTTAACAACATATATATAAGGTTGGAAAATTAATTAAATATGGGATTGGAGCGGGCAGTGAACGTCAATATAGTTCTGATTTTTAGTTTTTTTAACAGTAGATCATGATCAAACGTCAGAGCTCCTGATATTATCAATGCTGCGACATAAAATATATTCACTGTTATAGAGGGGGTTCCCGATGAACTCAAAAGTATCGTTTCTGTAATAGCCTGCTATATGTTCGGGAGGCAGGCAATAAACAAGCTCATCATTATCACTTACCCATGGTTTATCTTTTGACATCAGCTCCTCAATGCTCAGATCAAGCCGTTTCGAGGATGCCGCATACAGACTGTAGACTTTTCTTGGTATTGCTATCACAATAGTGAACGGCCCATATTCCTTTCTCTGAAAAAGAAAATAGGCAATTTCTATCTGTTCAGAGGGATTTATCCTGTCGCTTGTATGCGATAGCTGGTTCTCAAAGATAAAGCCTTCGGCAAGTATCTTATCAGCAATTTCCTCCTCTTTAGTATTATGCAGGAACACAATGCAATCCTCAAACCTCCTGAGTATGGAAAATAGAATATCGGCTTTTTGCTTCATCAGGAGACTTTGATTAAATCCGATCAAAAGTAACTTATCTCTATTTTATTTACAACACTTCACAGGGTTGTTGTGTTATATGTTAAATTTGTAATTCCAAACAATGATAGAATGAGCTACAGAGTTTTAGTTATCGTGCTGGTTGCACTGCTTTTGTCATTCTGCGGGAACCAGGGCCAGAAAAGTGAAAAGGAGATTATTTCCGCCAGTATTGCCCCTTTTAAATACTTTACCGAGGCTATTGCGGGTGATGATTTTACTGTAAACATAATGGTTCCTGCCGGAGCAGATCCGCATATCTATGAACCATCGATGGTGCAGGTGCAAAGCCTTGGCAATTCAGTCGCATATTTGGCAAATGGCTACCTCGATTTTGAACTTCCCTGGCTGCCCAGATTCTACCAGGTAAATCCGGGAATGAGTATCGTGTCGTTTGCAAATAACCAGGAACTCTTATATCAGAGTGCCTGGGAACATGGTGACCACTGGCATTATGAGGGGGTTGACCCTCACTTCTGGTTATCACCGGCTTCCGCACTGACGATTGTCTCAGACCTGAAAGCATTGCTGGTTTATATTAAACCAGAGAACAAGGAGCGATACGAGGAGAATTACAATAAGCTGGTTGAGTCGATACGCGATCTCGATAATGAAATTTCTGCTATGCTGGCTCCCTGGGAGGGCAGTTCGTTTATGATTTATCACCCTGTGCTGGGGTATTTTGCCCGCGATTACAATCTTGAACAGATAGCCGTGGAGCATGAGGGTAAGGAACCTTCTCCTGCTGATCTCAAAGGGCTGATCGACAAGGCTCGTGAAAAAGCTATCAGGACTATATTCGTGCAACAGGAGTTTGACAAGAAGAATGCGGAAGTAATAGCACGTGAGATTAATGCCAGGGTGGTAGTTATCGATCCTCTATCGGAAAACTGGCCCCAGGCGGTAAGGGATATTGCCTCAAATCTTGCGGAAAGCTTTGCGGCAAACAGATAAAAGTAATATATGGATTATATCCTGGAAATAGAGTCACTGAATGCCGGGTACAATGGTAATGTTGTACTGGAAAATATTAACCTGAGAGTCAGGGAAAATGATTATATAGGGGTTATAGGTCCGAATGGAGGAGGCAAGACAACACTTTTAAAAGTGATTTTGGGTTTGCTTAAACCATTTTCAGGAAGGATTTTGTTTCATGGAGGCTCTGTTGACAAAACCGAGATCGGCTATCTGCCACAGATGTCAGAGGGTGATGTAACCTTTCCCGTGACTGTTCTCGACGTGGTTTTGTCGGGGCTGATGATACGCAAAAGCGTGACAGGCAGAATGACACGCAGAGACAGGGTTCATGCCATGAGCGTTCTCGAGGAGCTGGGACTTGGCAGTATGGCAGGGATACCGCTGAGTGAGTTGTCGGGAGGACAAAGACAGAGAGTCTTTCTTGGAAGGGCAGTAATAGGGTCGCCCAGGTTGCTGTTGCTGGATGAGCCGGGAAATTTTGTTGATACCGGCTTTGAGATGGGTTTTTATGAGAAGCTGAAGGAGTTTAATAAGAGTATGGCGATATTAATGGTTTCTCATGATGTGGGAACTATCTCGTCACACGTGAATTCATTTGCATGTGTTAACAGGACTCTTCACTATCACCCGTCAGGAAAGATTACCAATGACCAGTTAAAGGCCTATGGCTGTCCCATACAGCTGGTTACTCACGGAGAAGTTCCCCATACGGTACTCCAAAAACATTAAACATGCAACAGATACTATTGGAATACTCATTTGTATTAAGGGCACTGGCAGGCGCTTTGCTGGCAAGTATTACAGCCGGCATAGCAGGAACCTACATTGTCAGCAGGCGAATGGTTTTCCTGAGCGGAGGCGTAACACATGCTTCTTTCGGAGGTATCGGCCTTGGCCATTTCGCAGGATTCAGTCCGGTTGCCGGAGCAGCAGTATTTGGCGTAATCTCTGCCCTGGGTGTTGAGTATCTCTCTGGTTATCATAAGATAAGGGAAGATTCAGCTATCGGAATACTATGGGCCCTGGGCATGGCCACGGGAATAATTTTTATCTACCTTACACCGGGCTACAGCCCCAACCTGATGAGCTACCTGTTTGGCAGCATACTGACGGTTACCATGGCAGACCTTGTTGCCCTGGCAATATTGTCGGTGGTGCTGATCATATATTTCACCCTCTTCTATCGTACAATTCTCTATCTTTCATTTGATGAGGTATATGCAAGAACATATACCCGATACGCTGATCATTTCAAGTACATATCAATATCTCTGGTAGCACTTACGATAGTACTTAATATAAGGATGGCAGGCGTGATACTGGTATTGTCGCTTCTGACCATTCCTCCTAACATAGTTATGCTTTTCACCAGAGTTTACAAAAGAGTTTTGATCTGGTCGGTAATTACCGGTTTTGCGGGAACCATTTCGGGATTCACAATTTCATGGTTCGCCGGGGTACCGGCCGGAGCGACAGTGATCTTTACACTGGTGGTAATGTGGATAATATGCAGGGTTATTTCTGGTATATTCGCAGTAAAACGGAATAATGTAAAACAAAAAACAAATTGATTATATTTAACTTACCTGATTAATCAGTACAAGAATTGTTACAGGTTTTCAGAAAAAAAAATTGCAGATGAATTACGATGTTATAATAATCGGAAGTGGCCCGGGAGGGTATGTGGCTGCAATCAGGGCAGCACAACTGGGAATGAAGACAGCTGTTGTAGAAAAAGCAGAACTGGGAGGTGTTTGCCTGAACTGGGGATGCATACCTACCAAGTCGCTTTTGAAGAGCGCCCAGGTTTTTGACTATGTAAAACATGCTTCAGAATATGGTATTGTTGCTGAGGGTGATATAAAGGCAGATTTTCAGGCAGTAATCAGACGCAGCCGTGATGTGGCTGCAGGAATGAGCAAGGGGGTTCAATTCCTTCTGAAAAAGAATAAGGTTGAGCATATCAATGGTACAGGCAGGCTTGTCTCTTCAGGCAAGATTGAGGTAACCAGCCAGGATTCAAAGAAGGAGGTCTATACAGCTTCCCATATAATATTGGCAACCGGTGCCAGGTCTAAAGAATTGCCTGGTCTAAAGCAGGACGGTAAAAAGATAATAGGGTACAGGGAGGCCATGACACTTGAAAAGCAACCGGGAAGTATGCTGATAGTAGGGTCAGGAGCCATTGGCAGCGAGTTTGCACATTTTTACAATACCATGGGAACAGATGTGACCCTGGTGGAATTCCTTCCCCGCATAGTACCCAATGAAGATGAGGAGGTGTCGAAACAACTGGAAAGGTCATTTAAAAAATCGAAAATGAAGATAATGACCGGAACGACAGTAGAGTCTGCCACTGTAAAGGGAGATACTGTTGAGGCAGTCATTAAGTCACCAAAGGGAACCGAGACAGCACGTTTCGATATTGTGTTATCAGCAGTTGGTGTAATACCCAACACTGAGAATTTAGGACTGGAGGAAGCAGGAGTAAAAACTGAAAAGGGGAAAATCGTAGTGGATGATTTCTACCGAACCAACGTGCCTGGAGTATATGCAATTGGCGACATAGTTCACGGACCAGCACTTGCTCACGTCGCATCTGCTGAGGGTGTAATCTGTGTTGAAAAGATTGGCGGCCTTGATGTCAGACCTCTTGATTATGCTAATATACCTGCATGTACATACACAACCCCTGAGGTGGCATCGGTAGGATTGACAGAAGAAGGAGCAAGAGATGCCGGTTATGAGATTAAAGTCGGAAAGTTTCCTTTTACTGCTTCAGGGAAGGCCTCTTCAGCAGGTGCCAGGGACGGGTTTGTCAAGCTGATTTTCGATGCCAGGTACGGTGAGCTGCTCGGGGCACATATGATAGGGGCAAACGTAACCGAAATGATAGCAGAGATTGTAGTTGCGAGAAAGCTTGAAATTACCGGTCACGATCTCATCAAAGCGGTACATCCTCATCCAACCATGTCGGAAGCTATAATGGAAGCAGCCGCTGCGGCCTACGGAGAGGTTATTCATCTCTAAATTGAGAGAGGCCTACGCAACCATTCACTCTTTTATTACATCACTATTTTACTGAGGGGATGTTGCATCTGGCAACTTTTTATTATTTTTATAGTCCCAATCCAGACTCTTAAGGAGTTGAGCGAGACACGGAAAATAATCAAAGGTTGCCTGGCAGGCAACAGGCGTGATCAGGAGTTGCTCTATCGCAGGCATTCTCCTGCATTGTACGCCACCTGCCTGCAGTATTCCGGAAGTGACGAGGAAGCCATGGATGTATTGCAGGAGGGTTTTATTAAAATATTCAGCAATCTTTCTCAATATAAACATGAAGGTTCTTTTGAGGGATGGATGAGAAGAATTATCATTAACACAGCCCTGGAAAAATACCGGAGCAGGCACAATTTATATCGTGTTGATGATATTGACGGCATTGACGAACCGGAAGCTGAACCTGACACGGAAGATTACTCAGGTATTGAAGCAATGGAATTGCTGGCAATGGTAAGGGAGCTTCCTCCAAAATACAGAATGGTTTTTAACCTATATGCCATTGAAGGATATTCACATCGCGAGATAAGTGGTATGATGAGGATAACAGAGGGAACATCAAAGTCGAATCTTTCAAGGGCAAGAGGAATATTGCAGAAGAAACTTGAAGCAGAAATGGGAATAAAATTGCGTGTCGTTGATGCAAGATAGTAAAGCTCATATTGATATCATATTCCGTAACGGGCTCAAGGGTCTGGAAGTGCTTCCTCCCCCTGCTGCCTGGAATGAGATATCAGAGTCGACAGCCCTCACCTCGGGTCGAAGAGCCTATCTCAGCATAGCAGCCTCCGTAGCGGTGCTGGTTACAATGGCCTCCGCCTTATGGCTGTTTACGCAAACACTAATGACATCGTGGACTGATCCGGGAGCCCTTACCCTTAATCAGGATGTCAGACCTGCAGGCAGCTTTAGTGAACCTCTTTTGGTAAACCTTGATCTTCCCGAGGCAGGTACTGATTTTATAAAGGAAAACAATGATGCGGCATCGCTGACACAGAGTGCTCTGCCGGAAACACAATATGAAAATCAGGTTATGGCTTTTGCTGTAGGCAGGGAAGAGCTTGAAGTTTTTGAAGGTGATAATGATTCAGAGGGGAGTCCTCAGGAGATAATCCCAGAAGTCTTGCCTCTATCAGGATACACCAGGGTCATCCCTGACGGATATAATCATATCACTGATCTATCCTCAATGTCTGAGCCAAAAGCCCAAAGATGGATGATTGGCGGCGGAATTACCCCTTCCTATCAGATCAGACCTTCGTCAGATGATCCCGTTATACGCAGCATGCTTGAATCAGAAAGAGCATATATTTCTTATTCGGGAGGTGTCTCCGTTGCTTTCAGTTTTAATGACAGGCTGTCCCTGAGTACTGGTCTTTACTATTCAGCCGTAGGCCAGATGATAGACAATATAGCAACCTACTCGGGGTTCTCACCCTTCGTTGCCACCAAGGGCGGTAGTGATATTACGGTGAACACCACATCAGGTAATATTATAAGCACAAACGGCGATCTTTACATTTATGACAAAGCGGCTAAAAGGGTCAACACTAAATATGGAAAAGATATATTTGACCCTGTTAAGGAGGGATTGCCCTATTCAGGCAGCAATCTGATGCAGCAGTTCGGTTATCTTGAGATGCCTTTTATGCTGAGGTATAAGGTTATTGACCGCAGTCTTGACCTTAATCTTCTTGGAGGTGTCTCCTATAGCCTGATGGTGGGGAATTCTGTTTATGCAATATCATCGGTGGGAGAAAAGATCTATACAGGCTATACCGAAGGACTGAGTCCGTTCAATATAAGCAGCAGCATGGGTGTGGGTATGTCCTACAGTCTCTCAAATGTCGTTTCTCTGAATGTAGAGCCTATGCTCAGGTATAACATCAGTACTATTGGTTACGAAGTAACGAACATATCAAAACCCTGGTCTTTTGGCGTCTTTTCAGGATTGTTTTTCCGTTTCTGATAGTGGCAGCTTCTGATAAGAAGCAACTGCAGGGTCTATATCCTGTACATTAACTTCCCGCTGCAATCTGTTTTTTTATTGCTACCTTTGCACTTTTCCCGTGAAATCATTACAGATATGAGAAGCAGAAGCAGAAGAGCCCTATTGACTGGTATTGTGATTGTAGGTTTATTGGCCGTGGTATCACTGATTACACAGAGTTTTAACGGTGATGATTTATCTGAGGCACGTTCAGTTAATACCGGAAGTGAGTTGAATTATTATGTGGGAGCGTTTTCTCTTCCTGATGTATTTGATTTTGCGGGAGAAAGGATGCCTCTCGAAAATTTCGACACCCGTGAAAGTCTTGACAGGGAATTGTTGATAAGCGCTTACCGTCATTCAGCGACAATAGCACTTATCAAAAGAGCCAACAGGTTTTTTCCCGTAATTGAACCTATCCTAAAGGAGTATGGATTGCCCGATGACTTCAAGTACCTCGCCGTTGCTGAGAGCGACTTGTCGAATGCCATTTCACCGGCAGGTGCTACCGGGTTCTGGCAGATAATGCAGGCTACCGGCAGGGAGTATGGTATGGAGATAAACGGGGAGGTGGACGAGAGGTATGATCTTGAAAAATCGACACGGTTTGCCTGCAGGTATATATTGAAGGCATACGAGAAGTATGGCAACTGGACGATGGCGGCGGCATCATATAATGCAGGCAACAGAGGTATTGATGAGCAGATCAGGATACAGAATGAGGAAAGCTATTACGATTTGCTGCTGAATGAAGAGACTGCAAGATATATCTTCAGGATAGCCTCATATAAGCTTATTTTCAATGATCCTCAAAGATATGGCATTACCATTGACGAAACAGATCTCTATCCTGAGATCCCTTACTTTGAAGTTAAGGTTGATACAGCAGTTACAAGCTTTGAGAAGTTTGCTAAACATTTCGGCACAAATTACAAGATACTGAAATACCTGAATCCATGGCTGAGGAGGCCTGAACTGACTAACAGGCAGGGCCGCGAATATACAATCAGGATACCTGCACCGGGAGCAAGAACTGTTTCGTCTTCAGATGAACAATAAGATATTTTCCAGGTAAAAGCATCTGCATGCAGGAAGAGATTTCTATCACAGGCGCCAGGGTTCATAACCTAAAAAACATAGACCTGGTAATCCCCAGGAACAGGCTTGTTGTAATAACCGGTTTGAGTGGTAGCGGTAAGTCATCTCTGGCCTTCGATACAATATATGCAGAAGGCCAGCGAAGGTATATGGAGACTTTGTCAGCATATGCAAGACAATTCCTTGGAGGCATGGAACGTCCTGATGTCGACAGAATAACGGGATTAAGTCCTGTCATATCTATAGAACAGAAGACTACAAACAGGAATCCACGTTCGACAGTCGGTACCATCACCGAAATATATGATTTCCTGAGACTACTGTTTGCCAGAGCTTCTGAAGCATGGTCGTGGGCTTCAGGGGAGAAAATGGTAAGGTATACCGATGACAGAATAGTGGAACTGATAGGGGAAGAGTTTAAGGGGAGAAGCATATATCTTATGTCTCCGGTAATTAAGGGAAGAAAAGGCCATTACCGGGAGCTTTTTGAGCTGATGAGGAGGAAGGGCTATCTTACAGCACGCATAAACGGAGAAATCAGGGAGATAACTCCGGGCATGAAGCTTGACAGGTACAAAACACATCATATTGAACTGGTTATTGACAAGCTGCGGGTTGGAGATGTCACCAATAAAAGGATACGTGATTCTGTAATAACGGCACTCGATCAGGGTGACGGTGTTATGATGTTAATAGACAAGGAATCACAGCAGCAGAGGTATTTCAGCAGACATCTTATGTGTCCGGTAACAGGTATATCATATAATGAGCCTGCTCCTCACAGTTTCTCTTTCAACTCTCCCCAGGGGGCCTGTCCGGTCTGCAAGGGACTGGGTGAGGTTTCACGGATTGATGTTGACAGAATTATTCCCGACAGAAATCTAAGCATAAGAAAAGGAGCATTGGCTCCTGTAGGGAAATACCGTAATATATGGATATTCTGGCAACTCGAGGCACTGGCTGCCAGGAACGGTTTTACTCTTGACACCCCTGTAAAGGATATTCCGGAGGAGGCAGTGAGCAAGATACTTTTCGGTTCAGACGAGGTTCTGAGGCTTTCGAACACACCTTTGGGTATGACCTCGAATTATGCTCTTACTTTTGAGGGTGTGGTCAGCTTCATCAGCAACACCGAGGTCTCTAACGGAAACGGTAACACCCGTGAGGGAACAAAGACAAGAGATAGTTATGTCAATTATGAGACCTGTGAAGAGTGTGGAGGCACAAGACTAAGGAAAGAGGCACTCTGGTTTCGTATTGCAGGAAAGAATATCGGGGAGCTTGCTTCAATGGACATCGGGGAACTCAATTCGTTCCTGAACGGAATAGAGGAGCAGATGACTGAACGCCAGAAAAAGATAGCTTCTGAGATATTGAAGGAGATCAGGTCACGCCTTAGTTTTCTTGATGGTGTCGGCCTTAACTATCTGTCTCTTAACCGTGGCGCCAGGACACTGTCAGGGGGTGAGAGCCAGAGGATAAGGCTGGCAACTCAGATAGGATCAAGGCTCGTTAATGTCCTCTATATACTTGATGAACCGAGTATCGGATTACATCAGCGGGATAACAGAAGGCTCATTGATTCACTTCAGAGATTAAGAGATTCGGGTAATTCAGTAATTGTAGTTGAGCATGACAGGGATATGATACTGTCAGCCGATCACATCATCGATCTTGGACCTGGCGCAGGTCGTAACGGCGGCCTGCTGGTTGCCCAGGGTTCCCCCGATGAAATAATGAAGATGGATACTCTTACAGCCGGGTACCTTAATGGAAGCAGGCTGATAACACTCCCCGGAACAAGGAGAAATGGGAATGGAAGGTGCCTTCATATTAAGGGAGCTTCGGGCAATAATCTTAAGAGCGTTGATGTTGACCTTCCGCTGGGAATGTTTGTTTGTGTGACCGGAGTTTCAGGTAGCGGAAAGTCAACACTGATAAATCACACCCTGCATCCATATCTTGCGTCAAGGTTGCATGGTGCCGGACGTAGCTGGCTGCCGGTAGGCGAGATCAGTGGTGTTGAAAATATTGATAAGGTTATTGAGGTAAGTCAGGCTCCGATAGGAAGAACGCCCAGGTCTAACCCTGCTACTTACACCGGCGTTTTTACAGATATCAGGAAACTGTTCGAGCAGACTACAGAGGCGAAAATCAGAGGTTTCGGTGCAGGCAGGTTTTCATTTAATGTGAGGGGAGGGCGATGTGAAGCTTGCGAGGGGGCCGGCGTCAAAACAATAGAGATGAATTTCCTGCCCGATGTCTACGTGGTATGCAGTGAATGTAACGGAAAGCGATACAACCGTGAAACGCTTGAGGTTCAGTATAAGGGAAAGACAATTAGTGATGTACTTGATATGACAGTCAATATGGCTGTTGAATTCTTTTCCAATATACCTTCAATTTACAAAAAGGTAAAGACAATTCAGGAAGTAGGATTGGGTTACATCAAGCTGGGACAGCCGTCGACGACACTTTCCGGTGGTGAATCGCAAAGAGTAAAGCTGTCGGCTGAACTGGCACGACGAGATACAGGCAAAACCATGTATATCCTCGATGAACCCACAACAGGCCTGCATTTTGAAGATGTGAGAGTGTTGCTTGATGTTCTCAACAAACTGGTAGACAGGGGTAATACGGTTATAGTTATAGAGCACAACATGGATGTCATAAAGATGGCCGATTATATTATTGATCTTGGCCGCGAGGGAGGCAGAGAAGGAGGTATGGTTGTCGCTGCCGGCACTCCTGAGGAGGTGAAGCAATGTGATGAAAGTCTTACAGGAGTATTTCTCAGTAAGGAACTTTGAGTTCCGGTACAGTATATAGATGATAAATTGAATATATTTATAGGCGTAAAACAGTAAAATATTTGAAGCATGGATAATTCAGCAGACCTGGTCAGGGAAGCGTTTGAGTCAAAGACATGGAATGAGATCCATACAATGGACTCATGGAGAGTGTTTAAAATTATTTCAGAGTTTGTTGAAGGCTTTGAAAAGCTAGCACGAATCGGGCCATGTGTATCTGTCTTTGGTTCAGCAC
>Ga0334892_1000311_pt1 | contig 68873 bp, 52 predicted proteins | sample GraSluR3_MG_4_FD_207213 | JGI IMG/M metagenome (GOLD analysis project Ga0334892, IMG submission 207213) | Sludge microbial communities from methane-producing bioreactor in Wageningen University, Netherlands - Granular Sludge_15_04-R3 | ecosystem: Engineered > Bioreactor > Anaerobic >...
TCGGTTGACAGCACGTCGAGACCGGCGCCGGCAATACGCCCACTGTTAAGCGCTTCGGCCAAATCTGCTTCGTTTATCAGCGCTCCGCGGCCGGTGTTTATCAGAATCGCAGAAGTTTTCATTTTGCCGATGGCGGCCTTGTTAATGAACCCGGCATTTTCCTCTGTGAGCGGACAATTGATGCTGATGAAGTCGCTTTCAGCCAACAGTGTGTCTAAACTCACCTGTGCTGCCTCCAGTCCGGTTTCTTTTTTACTCCGGTTATTGAAAATGATGTTCATGCCAAGTGCCAGGCCAACGCTGGCTACTGCCTGCCCGATTTGCCCGAACCCAATGATACCCAGCGTTTTTCCCGCCAGTTCGGTTTGAGGAGTAATGTGGTAACTGAAATCGATGCAGTTGGTCCATTCCCCTTTTCGCACAGATTCGGCATGTTTTGAAACGTTCTGAACCAGATGCAGGATGTGCGAAAATACCATTTGTGCCACCGATGCCGTGCTGTATGCCGGAATGTTGGTCACTACAATGCCGGCCTTGCCTGCCGCTTCCAAATCCACTACATTGTAGCCGGTAGCCAGCACACCAATGAATTTAAGCCCGGGCAACCGGCTTATCACTTCTTTATCGAAAAACACTTTATTTGTAAAAACCGCTTCGGCACCTTTGGCGCGCTCCACTGTTTTTTCGGGCGGTGTGCGGTCGTAAACCGTACATTCACCCAGCTGCTTTATCCCATCCCAGCTCAAATCACCGGGGTTTAACGTATATCCGTCGAGTACAACTATCTTCATAACACAAATCTTTGAATTGTCGAAAATAAAGAATTTATTGGTTTGCCATTTCAAATCCGGTTAAAAATGTAAGTTCAGCCACCCGCCTCATTTTGTCGAACCGGATGCGCTCAGGCACATCGGTAACTTTATGATAATCGGCAGTATAACCTGTGGAAAGGTTCAGCACAGGCACCCGGTTGTGGTGGAAATGATAATGGTCGCTGGTACGAAAAAAGGTTGCGGGCAGCGAAAAATCGGGTAGCAATCCCAACCGGTTGCAGACAATAGTTGTTATTTCTTTCAGCTCAGGGTTAAAGTCGTTCACCAGTGCATAAATCCCGTCGAAATCTTTCACCTGCTTGGGCGAATGGCTCCAAACCGAATCACGGGGTTCGTAAACGCGGCCAACCATGTCGAGGTTAATGCAGATTACCGTTTTACTCAGCGGAAACACCGGGTTTCTGCTATAGTATTCCGAACCCAGTAAACCCGTCTCTTCAGCGGTTGTCCACAAAAATACCATACTTCGTTTGGGCTTGTTGCCGGATGCTGAAAATGCCCGGGCTACTTCAATTAGCGCCGCCGCTCCGGAAGCATTATCATCTGCTCCATTGAATATTTTCTCCATTTTATCCATCCCCAGATGATCATAATGGGCCATAATAACCACACACTCTTCTTTCAGCAACGAATCGGAACCCTCGATTAATCCAACTACATTTTGGGTTTCCAAAGTTTCTGTAACCCTTGACGACCGAACCTGTACTATTCTGTTTTTTATGGGGAATGAATTTGGTTTTCCGCTGCGTGAAATGGATTTCAACATCTTTTTCCAGCTTCCTTTCCTGCCCATAAAGGCATCAGCAACTTCCGGCGTGGTAATAATCAGGTTCGACTGGTCGCTTTGATAGATTTTTTCAAGAGAAAACCGTGGGTGTTCTGTCCATCGCGACATCTGGTTAAATGTGCTGTTTATTTCATCTTGCGGGCTTGTAACCAAAATAATGGCCTTTGCGCCTGCTTCAAAAATTTCTTCTGTCTTCTTTCTTTCCTGAGGATTATTCCACTGATGCGAAAAACCATTTCTAAAAGATTCCGGAGTTCCGGCCGATAAAATTACAATCTTGTTTTTCAGATCAAGGCCTTCCAAATCGTTGTAACCGTTTTGTTCATCTTTTAATCCAAAACCAATAAAAACCGGTTCGCCTGAAAAATTTACGGTATCGGAAACCTGATTGAAAACAGCAATTTGAGTACGGCAGGTCAGTTCTTTTTCTTTTTCATTAAAAATTTTGAGGAAGGTGTTTTCTTCATCCAAACGATTTACATACAGGTTAAAGGTTTGAGAATAACTTTCGCCTGCAAAACCGGGTTCTGTTTTTTCAATTTGGCGTCTGATGTAACAAGCTGCCAGATCGAGTCCGGGAATTTCAGTAAAAAAACCTCTCCCCTGCAAACTGTCTGATGCCAGATACATGACGTGTTGCTTCAAATTCTTTTCAGAAATAAAGGGTATGGCGTTTTGCTGTGCAACACCTGTCAGGTGCAAAAAAAGGCTGAGAATTACATAAAACAGATATTTGTTGAACTTCATTTCGTTTCTGAAAAAATAATTTCCGATATTTAACAGATAAAAATGTTAAAAATAATCATTCAAATGAAATCATCATGAATATAAAAACAATCAAAGCAGGGAATAAATTTCTGACTATTGCTCTTGCTGCCTTGCTCATTCCGTCCTGTGCCGTAAATCCGGTTACCGGGAAACGGCAGCTGATGCTCATGTCGGAAGCTCAGGAAATTGAAATGGGCACGCAATATGATCCGCAGGTGATTTCCACTTTTGGCCTTTACCAGGATGACCAGATGATGTCGATTATTCAGGCAAGAGGAGACGAAATGGGAAAGATTTCGCACCGGCCAAATCTTCAGTATCATTTCAGAATTTTAGATACGCCCGTAATAAATGCGTTTGCGGTGCCCGGAGGCTATATTTATTTCACCCGCGGCATTTTGGCTCAATTTAATAATGAGGCCGAATTGATGGGCGTTTTAGGGCATGAAATGGGACATATAACTGCACGGCACACGGTAAGCACTCAAAGCAAACAGCAAGTAGGGCAATTGTTACTGATTGGAGGGATGATTGCTTCTGAAAAGTTTGCTCAGTTTGCCGAATATGCCATGCAGGGAATGCAACTGCTTTTTTTGAGTTTCAGTCGCGACAACGAACGGGAGGCCGACCGTCTGGGCGTGGAATATGCTTCACGCATTGGCTATGATGCGCAAAAAATGGCCGATTTTTTCAATGTACTGAACAGGATGAACATGGAAAGCAATGTGGGCGGGGTTCCCACATTTCTTTCCACCCATCCCGATCCCGGCGACCGCTACAATTCAGTGAGCCGGCAGTCACAGGAATGGAAAGACAGCCTGGGTTTTTCCAACTGGAAGGTAAATGAAGATAATTACCTGCGGCTGCTGGAGGGCATGGTTTACGGCGAAGATCCGCGGCAGGGTTACGTAGATGGCAATGTGTTTTACCACCCCGACCTGAAGTTCCGGTTTCCGGTTCCTGCCGGCTGGGCGCTGGAAAACTCACCTTTACAGGTTCGCATGGGACCGTCGGATGGTTCGGCATTAATAATTTTCACACTGGCACAGCAAAAAACAGCGGCCGAGGCGGCTGAGGCGGCGCTCACTGAATTAAACCTGAAACTGCTCGACTCGAAACGCACAACCGTGAACCAGCTCCCTGCTGTTGCTACGGTTTCGGAACAGGTTTCACAAAACCAGCAAACCGGTCAGCAGCAAGCCATTAAAGTGCTGTCTTATTTCATTGAGTACGAAGGAAAAGTATATGTTTTTCACGGGGTATCTGCCGATGAAAACTTCAACTCACATTTCAGAACCTTTGAATCGACCATGGCTAATTTCAGCCGTCTGACCGATTCTTCGAAATTAAATATTAAACCAAAACGAATAAGAATTAAACAAATACAGCAAAGCACAACCCTTGCCGATGCATTCAGAACTTATGGTGTACCGCAAAGTCAGGTGGACGAACTGGCGTTACTTAACAACCTGGAACTAAACGACAGGTTGCCGGCAGGGAAACTGATTAAAATTATCGGCGAATAATAACGGCATTCAGGAAAATAAATAAATTGAAAATAGGGCTTTGCACGAAAAATCAATTTGGGAAAGACCAGTGCATTTTTTTATCTTAGCCAACCATTTTAAAACGGGAATTTAAATGCTCAAAATTTTGCTCTATCCTATTTCGCTCCTCTACGGTCTGGTGGTGTATTTCCGCAACCGCATGTATGACCTGAACATTTTAAAGTCGAAAGAATTTCATGTTCCGGTAATTTCAATTGGCAACATTACCGTGGGGGGTACCGGGAAAACTCCGCATGTGGAGTATTTGGTTGAGCTTTTAAAAGACAAATTTGAAATAGCTACACTGAGCCGTGGTTACAAACGAAAAACCAGCGGATTTCTTTATGTTGAACCAACCGCTGCGGTTGCCGAAGTTGGAGATGAACCTTTGCAGATAAAACGAAAATTTCCGGAAATAACCGTCTCTGTGTGCGAAAACAGAGTTGCCGGCGCCGAAAAACTGATTGCGCCTTCAGAGAAAAAATCACCCGACGTTATTTTGCTCGACGATGCCTTTCAACACCGGAGAATAACTCCGGGAATTAACATCTTACTTATCGATTACAACCGGCCCATAAAAGAAGATACACTCCTGCCCGCCGGACGCCTGCGCGAAGGGGCAGCTCAGATGAGGAGGGCAAACATCATCATTTTCACCAAATGCAATCCGGGTGAAGTAACTCCCATCATGCGGCGTATTTTACAGAAGGAAGTCCGGTTAAAACCCTACCAGGAATTGTTCTTCACCACGTTTGAATACGGGAATATCCGACCTGTTTTTTCGGGAAAAGAGTTAAAAAGTGATTTCTACAAAAAGCAAAATCATGGCATTCTGATTGTCACCGGAATTGCTTTCCCCAGCCTGATACCAAAGTATCTGGAACAATTCGCAAGCGAAACCAACCTGGTTCAGTTCCCCGATCACCATGCATTTACCAGCAACGACATTCATCTCATTTTAAGCAAGTTTGAGCAGTTAAAAACGGAGAAAAAAATAATTGTAACCACCGAAAAAGATGCCGTGCGGTTTTCGGACATGGCTGATTTGGACGAAGAGTTTAAATCTGTACTTTACTATTTACCGGCAAAAGTTAAATTCCTCGACGAAGAAGGAAAAGTATTTAATAAAAAGATTTTGAATTATGTTGGAGAAAATAAAAGCAACCGCGAACTTCATCAAAGAAAGAATAAAGGCAAAGCCTGAAACGGGAATCATCCTTGGAACCGGTCTGGGCGGATTGGTGAACGAAATTGAAATCATCGATTCCATTTCCTACAACGAAATTCCCAATTTTCCGGTTTCAACGGTTGAAGGCCATGCCGGCAGACTGATTTACGGCAAGCTGGGAAATAAAGAAGTACTTGCTATGCAGGGCCGGTTTCACTTTTACGAAGGATATACCATGAAGGAAGTGACTTTTCCGGTGCGCGTGATGAAATATGCAGGCGTAAAACAGCTGTTTGTTTCCAATGCTTCCGGCGGACTTAATCCGGATTGGCATGTGGGCGACATTGTGATCATTACCGATCACATCAACTTTTTCCCGGAACACCCGCTGCACGGAAAAAACGATAAAGAACTGGGGCCGCGTTTTCCCGATATGAGCAAGGTTTACGACGAGCGCCTGCGCAACAAAGCCAAACTGATTGCCCTGGAGCACAACATTCCGGTGAAAGAAGGCATTTATATTGGCGTGCAGGGCCCAACGTTTGAAACGCCTGCCGAATACCGCATGTTCCGCATCCTCGGCGCCGATGTAATTGGCATGTCAACTGTGCCCGAGGTAATTGCTGCCCGCCATTCAGGACTGAAGGTTTTTGGCATTTCCATTATTACCGACAGCGGTGTGCCTGGCGAGATTGTTGAAATTTCGCACGAAGAAGTGCAGCAGGTGGCCATGAAAGCCGAACCGAAAATGACAACGATAATGAAAAAGCTCATTGAAAGCATTTGAGGGTTCACCTTGTGAAATAATGCGAAGCATTAAATCGAAGATTTATTTCACAGGGTAAAGTTCCGGGTTCCGAGTTTTCCCGTGTGGGATGCCTACAGCAAAAGTTTTAAGATGAACGTTTATGTTGGAAGTTGAGAGTTTTGGTTTTTTCATGGATGTTATTATTCAGGCGAAGGCCAGGATCTTTAATAAATTAATCAGTGAAAATGAAAAATATCGTTTTGATTTTATTTACTGTGGTTTTATTGGCAAGTTGTTCAACCGAAATAAAGGATGAAGTGGAACTGGTGCTCGACACAAAATCAGATTTGGGTGAAGGAGCCATCTGGAACTACAAAACCGGTGAACTGATTTGGGTGGATATCACCGGTAAAATCCTCAACTTTTACACCCCGAAGTTGAAAAACAACAAGGAAATGCTCACCGGGCAAATGATTGGCACCGTAGTTCCCGCCGAATCAGGGAAAATGATGGTGGCATTGGAAAACGGTTTTTACCAGCTCGATCCGGAAACCGGCGCTAAAAAACTCATTGCCAATCCGGAAGAGGATATTCCGGGGAACCGGTTCAACGATGGCAAATGCGACCCTGCCGGACGGTTCTGGGCAGGCACCATGAGCACCACAGGAAAACGGCAGGCCGGCGCGCTTTACCGGCTCGATGCAGATGGCTCGGTGCACAAAATGATTGACAATGTGGGAACCTCAAACGGAATTGTGTGGTCGCCCGATTATACCAAAATGTATTACATTGATACGCCAACCCGGAAGGTGATGGCATGGGATTACAACAACGTAACGGGCGAAATCAGTAATCCGAAACCGGCTGTTGAAGTACCGGAAGAAATGGGCTACCCCGACGGAATGACCATCGATGCCGACGGTAACGTGTGGATTGCGTTGTGGAGTGGTTCGGCAGTAGGCTGCTGGAATCCCGAAACCGGCGAACTGCTGCGCACGATTGACGTACCGGCAAAAAATGTCACTTCTGTTGCTTTTGGCGACGATGATTTGGGAACACTGTACATTACCACTGCCCGCACCGGCACCAGTGAAGAGGAGCTCGAAAAATTTCCCCTTGCCGGCGGTGTGTTCAAAACCCGTCCCGGAGTGAAGGGTGTGGAGGCATTTTTCTTTAAAGGAGAATTTTAGTGAGGAAATAGCACGCAAAGGCGCTAAGTCGCAAAGAATATTTTTAATGTTTTCCTTTGCGTCTTTGCGCCTTGGCGAAAGATAAAAATCAAAACCAATGAACAATAAATTTTTGCCCGACTATTCTGACATAAAAAATGCACACGAAATAATAAGGAAATATGCGCACCGAACTCCTGTTCTGACATCATCCAGTATCAATAAAATAGTTGGGGCCGACTTACATTTCAAATGCGAAAACTTTCAGAAAGTGGGCGCGTTTAAATTCCGCGGAGCGTGCAATGCCGTGTTTTCGCTGTCGCAGATGGAGATGGAAATGGGCGTGGCAACCCATTCGTCGGGAAATCATGCGGCGGCGCTGGCGCTGGCTGCCAAAATTCGGGGCATTCCGGCATACATTGTAATGCCCGAAACATCGCCCGAAATAAAAAAGAAAGCCGTTGCCGGTTACGGAGCGAAAATTACGTTTTGCAAACCCACTTTGCAGGCACGCGAAAGTACCCTGGCCAAAGTGGTGGAAGAAACCGGCGCCACCGAAATTCATCCCTACAACAATTTTTATGTTATAGCCGGCCAGGGAACCGCTGCCAAAGAGCTGATTGAAGATGCAGGCGAATTCAACATTATTTTGGCTCCTTTAGGCGGCGGCGGACTGCTCGGCGGAACAGCCCTTTCAACAAAACATTTGTTGCCGCAATGCAAGGTCATTGCTGCCGAACCGGCCGGCGCCGACGATGCGTTCCGGTCGTTCCGGGCCGGAAAATTGATTCCCTCGGTCAATCCCAAAACCATTGCCGACGGTCTGCTCACATCGCTGGGCGAACGCAACTTTTCCATCATTCTCGATAAAGTGGACGACATTGTTACCGTTTCCGAAGAAAAAATTGTGGAAGCCATGCGCCTCATCTGGGAGCGGATGAAAATCATCATCGAACCTTCTTCCACTGTGCCACTGGCTGTTATTCTCGAAAATAAAATTGATGTGAAAAATAAAAAAGTGGGAATCATCCTATCGGGCGGCAATTTGGATTTGGGGAGGTTGCCGTTTTGAAGAACAATTTCCCGCTGATTGCGCAGAAACCCGCTGATCTTTTTACTGTTCTGCGAAAATCTGCGAAATCTGCGGGAGAATTTCTCTGTAGAGCCTAACAGTTTACTGCAGCATAAATTTTACGGTAATACCGATGGTTTTCCCTTCATATTCAGGCATTTCAATTTTACTGAGCTGATTGAATACGCGTTTTACTTCATTTTTTAAAAGGTCATTATTTATATTGTGCGAGTTACTAATGCTAACTTCATCTTCATTTTTATATGCAACAACTACTACTTCGTCAAGAAATACTTCATCGCCGGAAGCTTTATCAGAAATTCTGACCACCTGGCCGTTGTTGTTTACTTCTATAAAAAGCTGAACTACTCCTGTTTTGTTTGCTTCCTGAGCCTTAACCGGATATTTAATGTTTTTGGCAATGAACTGTCTTAATTCCAGTTCCGATGTTATTTTATTTTGTTCGGCGAATTGTTTTGTTGTAACAACAACCACCCCGTCTTTGCCTTTTTCGCCGTAAAGTTCGATGGCTGATTCTCCTTTCAGCACATTTATACTTTCAACTTCTGCAGGAGAAACATCGTCGATACCTGGTACTTCTTTGCCATCCAGAATGAAAAGAGGAGGTTCACTTCCGGAGGGCGATCTTAACCTCCTATTTTCTGAATTTTGAGCTGACACCAACTTAGAGTTATCAATTTTACCTTGTAAAGGCTTTGACGAAGCGTTTTTGGTTTGAATCAGGATTACTCCGTTTATTCCTTTTTCACCATAAATTTTGGTCGCTGATTCCCCTTTCAAAACATCGACACTTTCAATATCGTTGGGATTTATGTCCTCCAGATTGCCTTTAAATACTTCTCCGTCAATGATATAAATTGGTTTTGTGGTTGTAATAGTCGAAGTTACCCGACTCACCTTTACGGGGGCATCTTTTAAAACAAAATCGACGGGAACCGTGTAGGAAACATCAACAAGCTCTCCGTTGTTGCGAGCGGGTCTCCAGAGAGGCATTGTATTTACTACCCGCAGGGCTTCTTTGTCTAAATCAGGATCAACACCGCGTGAAATTCTGGCATCGGTTACTTTGCCCGATTTTGAAATAATAAAATCTACATAAACTTTTCCCATAATCCCATTTTCGAGAGCTCTTTCCGGATAAACAATCCGGTTTTTAATGAATTCGCTCAACCCAATTTCTCCTCCCGGGAATTGAGGCATCTCTTCAGGATTTCTAATTTTATCCTGAGAAACGGGCCGGACATTTTGAGTATCACCATCCAAATATTGATAAGACTTCGATTTTGTAGTTATCAAAATCACACCGTTTTTGGCTTTATTCCCATAAAAAGCGGTTGCTGACTGGTCTTTTAACACGTCAATGCGTTCAATATCCTGGGGAGGAATCTGGTTGATTTCTTTCGTAATTATTCCGTCAACAACATACAATGGTTCAGTGGAAGTATCGATACCTGCAGAATTGGAAACAAGGCTTGTACGGTTTCTTTGAAAGGTTGTGTTTGTCTTGTTTTCAACTGGCTGGGATTTCGCCCGCGAAACACCGGCTTCATTTACCAAATGTTGTTGAGTGGCGGGACTGAAAGTCAGTTCTTTCCAGGCTGTACCGGCTTTTCCCGTCAGTTTAATCAGGTCATCTGTCTTTTCAATTAAAAACAAAAAGGCTGAACCATCATTTGTGTTGCCGGTGCCTTCAGAAGTCATTCCAAACTCATTAACTGCAACCGGCATATGGTTGTTTGCAGAAAATGTCAGTTCTGTAAAAGCACAACCTTCCAACCCGTGAAGAACGAACTGGTTATCTCTGAATTCTATTGACAACAGAAACTTTTTAATTTCTGTTTCAACATCAGAACCAGTTTGGTCTTTTATTGAAGAAGTGGAAGAAGCCAACAGGCTATTTTCAGGTAAAACGTTTGCAGATTCAGAAGTTTGATTTTGAATGATTTGTGTTTTTACCTCGCGGTTCGTAAGCCCCATTATCAGAACTGCAATCAGCGGCAAAATAACTAACTGTTTCAGCGGGGCATATTTGTTTTCGGTTTTCTTTTTCATCATGATTATACGGTTTTTTAGTTGTGATCCGTTTAACGCAGTTAAAAATGGCGCCACGCCTTTTTTGTCGGCCAGGGCAACCATAGCCAGTTGGTACGTTTGCGGATCGTTGGTTTTTACAATTATATCGTCGGTTTTATATTCCAGGTTGTTTTTTACGGCATCTTTCAGCAGCCAGGCAAACGGATTGAACCATTGCAGCAGGAAAAGAAGTTCGGTAAACAGAATGTCCAGTGTGTGTTTTTCTTTCACGTGAATGCTTTCGTGGGCTACAATCATTTCAAGGTTGGGGCTGTTCAGCGTTTTCTCTGAAAGTACAATTTGGTTGAAAAACGAAAACGGATGGACATCCTTTTCAGTGACATGCACACGGCTGCCAAAAAGATTTTGTACGTCACTTTTTTGTACCATCCGGATGGCATTGAAATGACCAGTCAGCAAATGCAGCAGAAATCCGGTTATTCCCAGCAAATACAATCCGAACAAATAGTGCGGCCAAAGGGAGTAGGTTTCAGAATAAGTTTCGGTTGTAACTGCAGTCTGACTAATAAAGGCAAAACTGTTTGCATCGGTTGCCGGAGCTTCGATGTATTTTACGGTGATAAACGTAATGAGCGGAATGATAAAACTCAACGCCAGTGAAACCAGCAGATAAATGCGATTAAAAACAAACTGTTTTCGGTTTTGGAAAAGCGCCAGGTAGGCGAGGTAAAACGCTCCGGCTGCCAGGGCAGCTTTCCCGATATAAAAAAGATAACTTTCCATCACTTTTCGTCTTTAATCATTTTCACCAGTTCGTCCAGCTCTTCGGGCGAAAGGCCTTTTTCTTTTACAAAAAACGCCACGGCACTTTTGTATGAATTGTCGAAATAATCGCTCACCACCTGTTTCATAAACGAACGGCGGTACTCTTCTTTCGACAACAGAGGAAAGTACTGGTAGGTATTTCCGTACTGTTTGTAGCCCAATATACTTTTGTCCTGCAGCAACCGCACCAGCGACGAGATGGTATTGTAGTGCGGCTTCGGGTCGTCATATTCTTCAATAATATCTTTTACGAATGCTTTTTTTAACCGCCAGAGGATTTTCATTACCTCTTCTTCTTTTCGTGTTAGTTTTTTCATTTTTGCAATTTTAAAATACAAACATGTGATTTTGCACAACAAACATACAACTGATTTTTCAGTTATGCAACTATTTTTTCAGTTTTTTAACTGGAAAATACGTTTATGTCTGAAAAGTGCAAATAAAAGTGCCGGAGAATGAGGATGGCTGAAGATTTTATTCACCTTTAAATTAACATTAAAGTTAAATATGGTCTGAACGAATTTTAATCTCAGGATTTGAAACTCTGGAAATTTAATACTTTATTTGTATATATTTCAAATTCAAGGTTTAAACAAATAGTTTATAAATACAAATATTAAAACTTACTACTATGTCAAAAATTAAAATAGGTATTAATGGTTTTGGCCGCATCGGACGTTTGGTTTTCCGTGCTGCTGTTGAAAAAGATAACGTGGAAGTGGTTGGTATCAACGACCTCATTGACGTGGACTACATTGCCTACATGCTTAAGTACGACTCAACTCATGGCCGTTTTAACGGTGAAGTTTCTGTTAAAGACGGAATGCTGGTTGTAAACGGCAAAAAAATCAGGGTTACTTCTGAAAAGAATCCTGCCGATTTGAAATGGGGTGAAGTTGGCGCAGAATACGTGGTTGAATCAACCGGTATTTTCCTGACCAAGGAAAAAGCACAGGGTCACCTGGATGCCGGAGCAAAAAAAGTAATTATGTCGGCTCCGTCGAAAGACGACACCCCAATGTTTGTAATGGGTGTTAACAATAAAAGCTACACCAGCGACATGAACTTCGTATCAAATGCATCGTGTACTACCAACTGTCTGGCACCTGTTGCCAAAGTGTTGAACGATAAATTTGGTATTCTCGAGGGTTTGATGACCACCGTACATGCCACCACTGCAACCCAAAAAACGGTTGACGCACCTTCTATGAAAGACTGGCGCGGCGGACGTGGCGCAGGACAGAACATCATTCCTTCGTCAACCGGCGCTGCAAAAGCAGTAGGTAAAGTTATTCCGAGCCTGAACGGCAAACTGACCGGTATGGCTTTCCGCGTTCCCACGCCCAACGTATCGGTTGTTGACCTGACTGTACGTCTGGAAAAAGGAGCATCGTACGAAACCATTTGTGCCGCCATGAAAGAAGCTTCTGAAGGCGAACTGAAAGGCGTTTTGGGATACACAGAAGATGCTGTGGTTTCAAATGATTTCCTTGGCGAATCGTGCACCTCTGTTTTCGATGCAGGCGCAGGAATCGGACTGAACGACAATTTCGTGAAAGTAGTTTCGTGGTACGACAACGAATGGGGTTACTCCCTTAAAGTGGTCGAACTGATTGAATACATGGATTCAGTAAAATAAGAATTCGATTATATTGATATGAAAGGCGCTTCGGTTGAGGCGCCTTTTCTTATGTATTATTACTTCAAATCTTTATAACTAATAAGTTTAATTCCCTTTTGTTGAATGGTTTGCTTCACCTTTTCGCTGGTAAAAACCCGGGTTACCCATTCACGATCTTCGGCCACATTTTCGTAACCCACATGGCCAACGGTATCCATTTCATCTGACGCAACTGCCGGATGATCCACAAAAAGGTATTTGCCGGGCGTTAGTTTTTCCAGGTTTTCGCAAAATTTATCGATGCGCTGTTCCATGGGCACGTCCCTTCCCCACCCTTGGAAACGCTGTAATCCTTCGGTATTCACTTCCAGATCGTATTCACTGGCCAAATTGTTCACCAATTCACCAATTTTCGGGTCGAGCATGGTAAAACCCATGTGGTTGGAAAGGTGCGAAATATGTGGAACATGTTTCAGCGAAAGTTCGATTTGTGCACGCAGTTCCTGCTCTATTTCCTCCAGTTTCCAGTCTGATTCGGAAATTGAAGAACCTGCCGGAAAGTTGGGATTTTTCCACACCATCGGAAAAAAATAACCGTCCTCATCAACCAAACTGGGGCAATGGGTGAGCGGACGCCACTTTACACTACTCCACTCGCTGGTGAGGGTTAAATGAATACCCACATCGTAACCCGGATTTTCGTTCAGCATTTCAACCGCCTCGGGAAACCAGGCACAAACAGGCATCAGCTCCACCGAGCGGACAATTCCGTTCTGGTACGATTCGATACAACCCACATTCGCCGCGTGAAAAGAACCGATGTCGTCGGCCCGGACGAGGAGTTGGATTTCATTGTTTTGCGCCATAAGTACTTTTAAAAGAAAAAATACAACGATAAAAAATGGATATCTGACCATGGCCATTAATAATTTAGTCAAATTCAAGACATGATACATTTTGAAAATCCTTGCTGGTCAAAAAACTATTGATTGCGTTTTGTAAAACGAAAAGAAATATTTTGATCGAATAAAAGTTTCATGATGCATGCTGTAGTTTCTGTTCCCTGTCAGCAGCATAAGATAAGCAGGCCAGTATGTCTGCATGGGTCAATTCCGGAAAATCAGTTAAAATTTCTTCATTCGTCATTCCGGCGGCCAGCCAACCCAACACATCATAAACAGTAATCCTGGTTTCCCTTACACAAGGTTTGCCAAACCGTTTGTTAGGATTTCGTCTGATTATTTTTTTATAATCTACCATGTAACAAAAATAGTTATTCAAAATACAATTAACAACAGAATATTTTTTTATCCGTACCACTCTCGTTTCCTGCCCTCAATTCTATTTAACACATCAATAGTAATATTTACGTCGTTTACAATCTGGAAATCGAACATACCTACACAGATAAAATCGGCGCCATTTTGGAACGCCCAGTTAAAACCGTCTTCGGGAGAAATGGCGCCGGCAGCCAACACTTTGAATCCCATTACAGGCACTTTGGCACGCTCCACAAATTCTACCGTGCGGTCGGGGAACAGGCAGAAACAGTTGTCGTGAAACCGGTTGTGATCAAGGTACTTTTTGCCGTCCACTTCAAACGGCACCCGGTTTTCGCGCGGGTGTGCCGACCAGTAGCTGTCGTGGTGCATGGTTTTCATATAATAATCGGGTATAATGCCCTGTTCCTCGCAGGCAATTAGTGCATCCACCGTGTGCGAGGCCAGTCCGGCTGTATAACTCTGGGAACGGATACGGTCCAGCATTTTTTCAATCACATCCATTTTGTTGTCGCGCACCAGCCAGTCGCACCAGTTGCCCTGCACCTGAATAATGTCCATTCCCGAATCGATGGCTTTGTCGATGTTTACGTAATAATCGTTGTTTTCCATGTCGGGATGAACCTGAACGATCACTTTGATATTACTACCGGTCATTTTCCGGTATTTCACCATAGTTTCTATCGTTGGAAACCCAATATTGATGGTGTCTATCCCGGCTTTTTCGGCCAGCATGAGCGTTTCAAATATCTTTCTTTCGGTGTTGTATGCCCTGAACAGCGATGGCACGTAAATGAGGTCTCGTGCGTGCGCCCAGCCGCCAATGAGATTGCCTCCCAATACCAGGCGGCTGATGGTGTGATTGCCGATTTTTCCTTTGGGAAGTTCGCCTTTCAGTTCGCTGATGTTGGCGCCCCCAATCTGTATGGTTGCCCCGGAAAGCGTGTCCACTCCGTATTCCTGACTTTCACGAAAAGCGCCCCAGCCAATAACTCCCAAAGCAGGCAGGGTAGCCAGGTTTTTCAGGGCTTCCCTGCGGGAGGAAACTGCTTCCTGTTCATTTTTTATCGGTTCTGCCTTTAATTTCCTTTTGGGCAAAAAATACTGAAGGGCATAAATTCCGTAGCCTTTTTCTTTTATAAGAAGTAACAACAGTAATGCAGCGGCTTCAATAAAATTTTTGTTGACAATGTAGAAGTTCCCGTCAACAGCCCCCAAAACCGATCCTCCAAACGGAGGGTAGGCAAAATAATACAGCGCCAGCAGTAAAATACCTGAAACCGATGCTGTGCGGATAAAAACGCCCAGAAAAAGGGCCATTCCGATTAACAGCAAAGCCGCAATATTAATGGGATCGATTATTTTCATCATCCCTTCGGAGGCCGCCATCCAGTGGTAAAACCCGGAAAACGGCCCGGTGGCATTTGCCAGGTAGCCTGCCGCCGACCAGTTGGCAGCCCAAAGTTTTACAAGGCCTTCGTATAAAAAATGCCAGCCAATGGCCACGCGAAACAGGGTGATGATGAGTTTCTTCAGGTTTTGGTTATTCATGGTACTTCGAATAGAATTTGGTTTCGTTTCTCAAAGATAAAATATTTCATCAATCTCCTTCAATTACATCCAGCCAGTTTTGAATAACCTGCCGGGCCTGGTCGTTCAATTCACCCAGTTCGTCAAATGAAACAACTCCATCGGCCACCTGCCCGGAAATAATCATCAGGTATTTTGAACCCGACATGTTATCGTATCTGCGGGCAAGGTGCTTGTCGTGCGAAGTCAGTTTTTTGTAAATCGAAATGTAGGCTTCCCGGTTGTCCAGCTTTCCCGATTTCCATTTTTCAATTACAGCATCTGCTTTTTCGATGCCGTTTTGATATTCCCGCAGCAGACCTTTTTCGATAATTTCGCGGGCAATTTTTTTCTGCGATTTTGGTAATTCGTATGGCATTATTCTGATAATTTAAATTCAATGGTCATATCCCCGGTTTAATGTTGCAAATAACAGAATGCAATTTAATCAATAAACTCTCAATTACTTCCCACATAAAAAGGAATATTAGCCACGCCAATATTTCCCTGCCCGTCGTAAACATAAACGAACAGGCGGTAGTTTTTTCCTGTTTCTGCAGGGACCCTAAATTGAACAGCGTTATTCTGACTGGCTTGAATAAAACCTTTTACAGCCTCGGGCTTCTTTTCTCCCTGTCCGGCATAGGCTCCAAATTCTGTGGGCTCGGGCAGTAATTCCCACTCAAAACGCAGCTCATCATTTTCCGGATCGATTACCTGAACAAGCGCCGTATTGATGCTACCCGGTTCCAGTTCGACGTTGTCAATTGCATTCAGCCCGTTAATTTTCAGGGCATCAATTTGGGGTGCCCGGTTTTGGGGCCAGTTGCCGGTCCACATATTCTGCATGGTTTCCACTGTTTCTGTTTTCAGATTATTGTGAAACATGTTGAACCAGGTATGGGTGCGTTCCTGCCGGTTGCTGGTCCATAAAAACACATACGAACCCAGACAAAGCGGATCGCCCAGAATGACTTTTTTATACCTGTCGCGATAGGCATGAGCTTTTTCGGTGCTGGTTTCTTCAATCACCACACCGGTTTTGGTTCGCGGCACTTCCCACCAGCCCGAAGGCCCCCATTCCGTAACCACATAAGGTTTGTCCCAGTTATATTCCTGAAGCCATCCGGGCACCTTTAAAACAGCAGCGTAGGCATTCACTCCCAGAAGGTCGAGGTTAGGGCAGCGTTGTTTAATGTCTTTTATCTTTTCCAGCTTGCCGAAACCAACCACAGTCATAACCGGATGATTGGGGTCAATCATCTTAATCATTCCGGCAATATCGTTAACGGCATCCCACATTTTCAGATTGTAATCCAGATCTCCCGGAATGTGGTCCAGTTCGTTGCCTATGGCCCACATCAATACAGCCGGATGGTCTTTATTTTCCTCCACCATTTTTTTCACCCTTTCGAACTGGTTTTGTACCGCATCCTCATCGTTGTAATCAAATCCGCTGCGTTCAGCCGCCACTGGCAGATTTACAAGCACAGAGAATCCCAACCGTTGGGCTTCATCAAGCAAACGCGGCGAGGTTCGGAGTGAATTGGCCCCGGTATTTTTCAACTCTTCCAGAAAATCCCAGCCCACGGCGCCTTTTATAAAATAGGGTTCTCCTTTTTTATAAAGTTGAAACTTCCCTTCTTCTTTTTTTATTTCCACTTTAACCGGAGGAAATAAATCCCGGGCTCCGGCTCCAAATACCATAACCGTTACAAAAAACAAAAAGAATACTTTTTTCATTCTGCCAAACTCATTATTAATTCACTTTAATATCTTCGCCCATTTCGGCCATAGCCCACTCAAGCGCCCAACCCGTAAATGAAGCATAATTGAAATCTTTGAATTTCCGGGGCGAATCCGGACCGCCATACAAAGTTTCCAGTTTTTTATACATCACCGGAATGAGTGGCCGGGCATCCTCCTCCACCAGTAAAATTGAACGGGCAGCCTGCAGCGACACCCACGGACGTTCGTCCATCACATTCCGGCCAAGAGTTTCCACCGCTTCGGCAGATTTACCAAACCGACACAAGGCTTCGGCAGCTGCAATTTGAACAGAGGGCGACGGATCAGTAAGCAATCCGGTTAACGCTTTTGTGGTGGGCTGGCTTATCTGTTCCAATTGCATCAGGCCAATTACTGTCCAGTAACGTACACCGCTGTCGTTGTCGTTCAGTTTTTCCAGCAGCTCCGGTTCTCCCGAAATACCAACCATTTCCGCGGCTTCCAGAATTTTCCCGACTTGATAATCGCCACTTTCCCGGGCGTATTCATACGGAGAGGAATCTTCAGCGCGAATCATGTATTCGGCTTCGGGCAGCAGGCCCAAATCACGAGTCTCCACCATCCAGCCGTGCAATTTGTTTTTCAGCCTGTTTTTAATTCCTGCATAAGCCGTGTCATTGGCCAGGTTGTTCAGTTCCTGCGGATCGGTTTGCCAGTCGAAGAGCTCTTCCACCGGTTTTTTATTCCACAGTTTTTCCTGTTCAACATTGGTTTCTCCATTCTGATGCAACCGGCGCAATTCGCGGAAAGCTTCTTTTTCATCCGAAAAAATAAATCCGGGTTGAATAAAAGGCAGGTGGGGCATGAAGTTACGCACATAAAAATAGCGACCATCGGTTACTGAGCGCGACATCTCGAACATGTCGTCGGCTCGGTCGCGTGCGCCAAAAGCATACTCCCGTTCCGGTTCTGCATTTTCGCCCATAATAGGTCTTCCTTCAAAATAATCAGGTATTTCTGCACTGGCAAGGTTCAACACAGTGGCTGGTAAATCGATAAAACTAACCATTTGGGTAATATTTCCACCTTTTGAGTATCCGGAAACAAGGTGCTTATACTTTTCAGGAACATGCACCACCATGGGTACATGCATGCCGGTTTTGTACAACCAGCGCTTGTAACGCGGCATCCCGAAACCATGGTCGGCTATAAAAAACACAATGGTTTCCTCCATCAATCCGTCGAATTTAAGCGAATCGAGCACCATTCCCACGTTCTGGTCGAGCACCGTTAACATATCGTAATAATGCGCCCAGATTTCGCGGGTTTTCGGACTGTCGGGATAATACGGCGGAAGCGGAACTTTGTTCGGGTCGTGAAACATTTCGGCAGTCAGGTGTTCAACAAAACGTTTGTAATTCTGAAGATTGTTCACACTTCCCTCGTGTGACGGCCCGATATTCATGAAACTGTAAAACGGCTGTCCCTCTGCCCGGTGACGCCAGGGTGTGTATTCCGACGACCAGTGCTCCCACCTTCCTTCAGCATCGAAATTGTAATCGGTTTTGTCGCGGTTCGAGGTAAAATATCCGTTTTGGCGGAGCAACTCAGGCAATGTTTTTAATTTTTCAGGAAACGGGATTTCGCTGCGCAGATGCTGGGTACCGAGCGAAGTAGCGTACAATCCACTGGCCAGCGCCGACCGCGAAGGAGCGCAAATGGGAGCTGTAGTCAGCGCAAAATCATATACCATTCCGCCTTCGGCCATCTTATCGATATTGGGTGTTGTAGCATATTCGTTTCCGTAACAGCCCAGTTCCGGACTAATATCCTCCGCAATCAGTATGAGGATATTTGGTCTTTCACCGGTTTCTGTTTTCTGTGTTGAATTGCATCCGGAGAACAGGAATTGAAATCCGGTAATTACGAAAAATAATACAGTTAAATTTTTGAAATACATAGATATCCGTTTATTTGCAATTTACAATATAAAGCTGTTCTCTCCCTCTTTCACCGTTCGGCTTTCTCCCCGGAATTCAAACGTACCCGACATTTCAGGCGGCAACACAATGAGGGCCTGCCACCCTTTTTTTACCTGCCGGTATTCTACCTTAATCCTTCCTTTCGGATGTGGTATATCGGCTTTCACATCTTTCAGTTCACCCAAATGGGGCTTAATTTTAACAGTATTAAATCCGATGTCTGCCGGCTTGATTCCACAAACCGAACTTAGCAGGTAATAAGCCGGGTGGGCACTCCAGGCATGGCAGTCGGAACGGTCGTGCGAGGCAAAACCGGTTTCTCCGCAAGTGGTATGGCCCCGGTCGATAAAGTTGTACCAGAAGTCCAGATTATCAAGATAAAGGTGTTCATTCCCGGTTTTTTCCATTGCTTTAAAAAGAAAAAAGGAAAAATAGGAACTGGCCATCTCTTCGAAACCCTCAAAATTTAAAATGCGATACAACAATTCCGTTTGTTCCGATGGCGGCACCAAATCGCACAGAATGGCCATGATGTTGGTGTGCTGCGAAAATATTTCGCGGTCGGCATTGTCGCGGAAAAGTTGTTTTTCCGCATCCCAGCAACTGGAATAAACTGCCACTTTTATTCCCCGGGAAAGCTGTTCCCAGTGCATGGCACGTTCCGTCAGCCCGATTTCCCGGTAAAGCCTTGCCGTACAATCGAGAGTGTGGGCAAAATACAGGGTAAGCAGGACCGACTGTTGCATTTCCCGTTTTTCATTTGGCCGGGGCAGGCTGCCTTTGGTAATGCTCCAGTCAATAAAATTCTGGTTTTTCACCGTGCCAATCATTCTGGTGTGTTCATCGAGATGGCGCTCATAAAACCTTAGCACCCCTTCAATTTTATCGTAAAACTGTGCAACGAAAGCCGAATCGCCACGCATAAAATAGTAGTCCTGAAGGGTTTGAATCCACGCCATCGACCAGCTTCCCATATCAAAATCAAAGCGGGATGGATAAGCCGATTTGAACAAGCCTGTTTCTTTGTTTTCCGACTGCGGATACAGTCGTAAAACCTCTCCCAGCAACCGGTCATCAGTAGAATTATAAGTTGAAATGGCCGCAATGGGACGGTTGTCGCCGCCATAGCTCAACTGCTCATAAAACGGTGTATCGTAATAGGTTTCGCCCGAACACATCTCCAGCGTTCGGAGGCTCATTTCAAAAATTTCGTTAAGTTTTGTATTGTCGCTTGCAAAAGTTGCCGTTTCGGGATAAGGATATCCGGAATATTCCAGAATGTATGAAGCGATTTCCAGCGGTTCGTTTTGAGTTTCTATATTTAACTGTACATATCGAAAAGTGCGCTTCCAGAGCGGGCGGAAAGTCCGTTTTTCACCATCGGGATGAAAAATATCCCACACGCCGAACATATTCAGGTTATTCACCGAATCGCGGTGCGCTTTCAGATTGACTTTTTCGTAAAGCGCTTCGGCATATTTTATCTGGATACGGCTGTCTGCACCGCCGTTTACGGTCAGTTCGGGATAACCCATGGTCAGCACTTCAAAATCGACCAGAATTTCGACTTTTGTATTGGCGGGAACTGTTAACGAAGATTTTCCATTCCATTCTCCGGAAGGAATATCTGCGCCGGTTACTTTTCTGATTTTTGCCGGGTAAACCAAATGGTCGGCCATAAATGGAATGTTCCTCGGCACCAGGTTCCACGGGGGTTGTTTTTCGAAAATAAGCGATTCAGCAGCCAGCCAGTCACTGTCGTCAAAACCGGCCGTTTCCCAGCCCCACGGATATTTTTCAGCAACAACCTCATCGCCTCCGCCGCAGGCATAAAATCCGTAAAACCAGCGTTCGCGGAATAACATTTCGTCGTAGGAAATCACTTCATAAGCCGGATTTTTATACACTTTCCAGCCAGGGCCGGTATTCAGAAAGCTGAATTTCTCCTCTTCAGATCGCAGCATAAAAGCGGTTTGCACCGAAAAGAATGCCAGCGGTTTGTCGTCGCCGCCGTTGTAAACCAGTGCGGCAAGCAGATTTTCGCCCGACTGCAAATAGGGAGCAATGTCAACAATATCGTATTTGTATGTTTGCAAATCGCCTTTGGCCGGGCCGTAACAAACCCGCTGACCGTTTACAAACAAATTGTATCGATTGTCGGCTGAAATGTGAATAACCAACTTTCCCTGAACTTCATTCAGATTGAAGGATTTTCTGAAAAGATACACTCCGAAACTGGTTTGGTTGGCCGATGGATAGGAAATCCAGGACGCATTTTGAGCATTACCAAATCCTCCCAACAAAATTAAAAGATGAAATAAAAAAGGCCGTACCAACTGACTCATAAGCTCTTAATTTTAAATAAAAGACCCTCCGAAAAGGGTCTTTTATTCTAATTAAACTAAACTATTAATAACCTGTGTTCTGGCTCATATTCGGATTTTCCACCACTTCAATTTCCGGTAATGGAAAATTCACATGATGATCTTCAAACTTAAAGCTTGGATCAAGGGATTGGAAATCCCAATCTTTTAGGTTTATTTCACCTGCAATATGCCTTCGACGCAAATCCCACCAGCGATGGCCCTCTTCAAAAGCCAACTCCAGTCGTCGTTCTTCAAAAATCCATTCGAGCACAGTGGCAGCATCAGTTTCACTCACATTTTTGTCTGCCGGTATTTCTGAATATTCATCTCCTGAATTTCTGGCGCGTTCACGAATTTCATTTATCAAGCCAACCGCTTCGGTCAGATTTCCTCCTGAACGGACAATGGCTTCGGCTTTCAGTAATAATATATCAGCATACCGCAGAATACGTGGATTGTTTACGCTAATTTCGTTGCTTTCTCCTCCCCAACCACTAGCATAGGCAGTATTACGAATGTATTTTTTAATATTGAAGTTTACATCCGGATCCAATTCCATATTATAAGTTTTCCTATAATCACCATCTTCATAAGCCTCTTTGATTGATGGCGTTGCGGTAAAATAGGAATTGCCAATCCAGGATGGTTTCTGAGTAAAAAAACCATAATAAGCTCCAATTTCACCAATCACTGCAAAAGCATCATTACCTCCAGCACCACCTACAAATGGATTTACATCTCCTGATGAAGCATTAGCTTGATATTCAAACAAAGACTCCTCATTATTTTCATATTCAACATCAAAATTCTGACTGTAATTTTCTGTTAAACTCACTCCTTTTAATGCATTAAATTCATTTATTGCAGCAGAAAAATCAGCATTCTGGTCATTAACAGACCCCCGAAAAACAAGGCATTTACCTCTTAACCCATGTGCTGAATTTTTAGTTACCCTTCCTTTCATTTCAGCTGGCCAGTTTTCAGGAAGTAATTGAGCAGCCTCCTCCAAATCGGCTATAGCCTGATCGAGCAACTCGGTGCCTTGAGAATTTGGCGGATATGCGTTTGAAATTGAAGTAATCCTTTCAGTTACTACGGGAGCTGTACCAAAAACATTCCAAAGCTGCATATACATATAAGCCCGAAGGAAAAGAGCCTCACCTCTATGAAAATCTTTAAGTTCAGGTTGTTCTGCGTAGGCAAAATCACCATTCTCTTCAATTTTTTCCAGCATTGTATTTGCTCTTGCAATTAACTGATACGACCAATCGTAATACAAACTTAGCTGACTATTATTTCCATTTAAGCCTGAAAAATTTTCATGCACGTAATTGGCGGGAGTTGTAAGATCGTCACTTGGTAAATGCCAGATTGGAGCTGTATTATTATTTTGACCTCCTCTAAAAGCATAGAAGAATGATAGTTTCTGGTAAACTCCCATAATAGCTTCTTCCATCTGAGATTCTTTTTGGAAATATGAAGCTTCTGTGTTCCCGATTGGAAGAAGCTCAATTGTTTCCTCGTTGCATGAATACAGTGCAAAAACGAAGAACAGAAATAAACTGAATAATGTTTTTATATTTTTCATTTTGATTCTTTTTGATGGTTAAAAACTTAGATTAGCACCAACACTGAATGTCGTTGGAGTTGTAATATTTTCCGGATCGAGATCGTTATAGGGTGAAATAACAAACAGGTTTGAACCGGAAACATAACAGCGCAGATTATTGAGCCCCAGTTTACTGATTACATCTCCTCCGAAGTTGTAACCAATCTGAAAATTCTGAAACCTAAAGAACCCTGCATTTTCCACGTGCCGATCGGAAATGCGGTTATTTCCCGACGGATCGCTTTGGACTGCACGTGGTATAGCAGACGAAGTATTGGTCGATGTCCAGCGATCGCGGTAATCAGCCAGAAAATGACCCCCAAAGCCATTGATACTTTGTTTTCCCAGAGTATTAATTTTCTGAACATCACCAACTCCACGGAAATTAAAATTAGCATCCCAGTTTTTATAATCAAAATTAAAACTAAAACCATAATAATAGCCTGGGATAGTTTTCCCAAGGAAGGTTTGGTCGTAAGCATCAATTTTCCCATCGGGTTCGTAACTTTTGAAAGCACCTTCAGGATCAGTATCTTTGGGAGCTCCGTTTAAATCAACAAATTTGACATCTCCCGAAGATTTTTGGGCATCATAACCTGTATCAGTTGTTTTCGACTGGTAATCGGCAACTTCTTGTTCTGTTTGGAAAAGACCATCGGTTTTATATCCATAGATATAGTTAATTGAATAACCTTCTTCAACACGTAGATTACCGTTAGTACTAGGTTGACCTTCATATAGTTTTTTAACATTATTTTTTACTGTAGTGAGATTAGCCGATAAGGAATATCCCAATTCTCCTTTTTTGTCTGTATAGGATACCTGGTATTCGAAACCTTTATTTTCAACTTGTGCCAAATTTACTACAGGATTATTGAGCGCACCAATCACTTTGGGTATTGAAATTGTTTGCAATATTCCATCGGTAAAGCGGTTATAATATTCTGCAGTAAAAGTCATTTTGTTTTCCAAAAGAATGGCATCGAAACCAAAATTACTTGTAGTTACGGTTTCCCAGCTCATATCCTCAATAGGAAAATCTCCAAGTGCCGATGCGGGGTAAATAATTCCATAACCAGGGGTATCTCCGCTTCCAAAAGCAGCTTTGGGGTTCATGTTAACCAACGATAGAAATGCATAATCGCGTGTTTCCTGGTTTCCGGTTTGTCCCCAACCTGCACGAATTTTCAAATCATCAAGCCATTCCAAATCTTCCATAAATGATTCGGAAGAAATGCGCCAGGCTGCAGCAAAAGATGGGAATGTACCCCATTTATATCCAGGGCCGAACTTGGAGGTTCCGTCACGTCTAATTGTAGCGTCTAAATAGTACTTACTATCATAATGGTAACTTAATCTGCCCATATACCCTTGAAGCCCGGATTGATTTCTCTCATATAACATACCTTTATCATCACTTGGCCAGCCTTCTTCCAATCTTCTTTGTTCCCAACTGGTAATTGGCGAGTTTGCATCAACACTCATTTGAGTAAAATTCCATTTTACCCTTTGGTCCATTGCATTCAAAACAATATCGATATCATGTTTTCCAAATCTGTTACTATAACCAATTAGAAATTCTTTAACAATATTAATATTATCATTCAGTCTTCTGCGATAAAAATTACCTGATGATTCCGGATAGGGAATTCCACGGTCAACTTCAAAAATCCCGCGCTCCATTTCTTCATAAGTTTCAGCGATATTGGTATAATAATCAAAACTTACTGTTCCCTTCACACGAAAGCCATCAAAAGGAGTTAATTCGGCATAAACAGTTCCCAAATTACGCAACAAATCTCTTTTGTTTTTCACAAACTCAGAAGCACCAAGAAAATTTTCACGGGTAGCTGCGCCATAACCATACGATTGGAATGAACCATCGATCTTTCTTCCGGGAAAAGCATATCCATGAAGACTACTGGGATTGTACACGGGTTGCCATGGAACACCAAATGCAGTTGTCAAATTTGCACCGCTATTTGAATCGGTTCTTGAATATACAAACCTGTATGATTCTCCTAATTTCAACCATTCAGTCAATTGATGATCTGAATTAAAAAATAAAGAAAACCGATCGAATTCATTTTTAAAAAATACATTTTGCTGATTGGAATATCCGGCACCGGCAGCATAAGTTGATGTCTGATTGCCCCCTGAGATAGATATATTATAATCCTGAACTGGTGCATTTTCGACCAATGCAGCACTTACCCATTCTTCAGTATAATCAGGGCTGTTACCCATGTAATTGGGTGATGATTTGTCGAAGAGTGTATAATGCCACTCAGGCGTATAAGCCTGGTTGGCCTCCTTTGCTTCAATGCTCCAGTCAACATATTCCTGGATAGTGGCCATATCATAGCGTTTAAAATTATTCTGAATACCATAACGTGCACTCATTTCAATTCTTGCTTTTCCTTCTGTTCCTCTTTTTGTGGTAATTAATATTACCCCATTGGAAGCTCGCACACCATAAATAGCCGTGGCAGAAGCATCTTTCAATACTGAAATGGATTCAATGTCATTTGGATTAATCATTGAAAATACATTTACCGGACCTCGTATGTCCTGATCACGAGCAGATGACGAAGATGCGCCCCCTTCAGTTAATGGAATTCCATCAATAACGTATAATGGATCATTGAAACCTAATGTGCCTACTCCCCTAATTTGCACTGTAGGTCTGGCAGTTGGATCGCTTCCTGGGTTAGATATATAGACCCCGGCCATTTTCCCTTGCATGGCCAGTTCGGGTGACAAGGAATTTTGTTTATTTATTTCTTCTGAATTTATCTGAGAAACAGCACCGGTTAAATCTCTTTTCTGGCGGGTTCCATAGCCAATTACCACCACCTCATCAACGCCAACGGTTTCTTCTTCCATTAAAACATTAATAATAGTTTGGTCTTCTACAAAAATCTCCTGAGTTCTCATTCCAATAAACGAAAAAACCAAAACATCTTCAGGCTGAACGTTCAGCGAGTAATTTCCGTTAACATCTGTAATCGTTCCTGTTGTAGTTCCTTTTATCACTACTGAAACTCCAGGCAGAGGCTCACCATTCTGAGTTGTAACCTTTCCCCTGATGTTGTTCTGTTGCATCAACAATTCGGAAGATTCACCTGTGTTAAAAAGGGCAATCTGGCGACCGACAGTTTTGTAATTAATTTTCGTACCGGCGAATATATTATCCAGCACTTCGAAAACCGTTTTTTCCTTTACACTAATGGATACTTTTTGCCCGAGGTCCACATTCTCATTGTAAAAAAAGCGGAATTCACTTTGATTTTCCACCTGCCGCAACACTTCCGCAATCATTGAATTTTCGAGCTGCAGCGAAAGTTTGGTTGTTTGTGCGTATGAATCGTTTGCCAGGAGGGAGGCAACTGAAACGAACAACAATAATACCGTTACTTTCATTTTTTTAATAAATTGACGGCAAGGGATTTTCCCGTGCCATGTTTCAAATTTTTTCATAATTTTGTTTTTGAAATTTGACTAATACTTTTACTAAGAAATTGGTCTTTTAAAAGGTGGAAATGGCGGTTTCCACCTTTTTTCGTTTTTAAGAGGAATCTTGATAATACATTTTGGTTTTCATCGGTTTGAATTTAAGTTTAATCAATAAGTTATGGAGAATTTATGGAAAGAATCCGGGTGTCTTTATCGAAAGAATATTCAATAGGTGTGGTAACGCGAATCAGTTCCAGCACCTCGCTGAAACTTTCAAATTCAATGGTGGCTGTAAATTTCAGGTCTTTTATCGATTCTTCTTTAAGTTTAAGTTCAATATCAACATTGTACCACCGTTCCAAACGGGGTATCATAATATAGAGTGGGGTATCCCTGAAAATTAGCTGCCCGTCTTTCCAGGAAGTAAACAAATCGGTTTCAACACTCCTCTTTCTAAACTTTTCAGAATCAAAAACGACCTGTGTCCCCGGAACCAATTCGGCCTGTTTGCCAAACTTGTTGGTAAATTTTATTGCGCCATTAACAAGGGTTGTTTCAAATGATTCATCCTCATAAGCTTTTATATTGAATTCGGTTCCCAATACTTCAACCTCACCATAACTGGTTTTAACAATAAAAGGTGAAGAGTTATGAGCTACATCGAAATAGGCTTCACCCTGAAGTTCAACTATGCGTTCATTGGAAAACCGGTCCGGGTAGTTAAACGTGGAACCGGAATTGATCCAAACGTTGGAGCCGTCGGGAAGGGTGAAATGTGTTTTTCCTCCATAAGGAACAGAGATGTTCCGGGTTGTAACAATAGGTTCTCTAATTTGGGGAAAAAACAATCCGGCTAAAATTAAGCCAATTAGGAGAAACGCAGCTACGGCAGATAATCGTTGATAAAACCGGATTCTTCTGATTTGAACCGGCTCATTCAGAGCAATCTGATGATGTATGGAATGAAGCAACTGAATATTGGGTTGAACCTCGGGTTTGCTTTGAAGTCTTTTTTTCCATGCACTGCGCAGCAAACCATTCAAATAAAAATCATTTTCCGGTTTCCGAATAAAATCTTTTACTTTTTCATATTCTTCAACAGAACAATTTCCGGCAATATATTTCGCAAAAAGTTTATGCATGAATTGTTTTTATGAATGTAATACGCAAAAAGGACAGCCAACCCTTGCTCTCAATAAAAAAAATTATAAAAAAAGTGAGCAATAAAGTAGTGTCAAAAGGTCTATATCTTTTAAATGTTTACGTAAAAACCTGTTGATGTGCATCATGTGGTCTTCAGCCGTTTTTACCGAAATTTCCAGTTTTTCTGCAATCTCTTTATACGACAAACCTTCTTCGCGGCGAAGTTTAAAAATCGCTTTTCGTTTTTCAGGAAGTTGTTCAATAATGTAATCTGCCTTTTCTTTCATGTCTGCATATTCAACAGCATCTGCGGAAGAAGTAAACTCCATTATTACATGATTTTTAACCCGGTTTTCAAAATTCTGAAATTTGATTTTTTCTCTGAAATAAGAAACAATGGCATTTTTTGTTGTTGTAAAAATATAGGCATTGAAGGTTTCCACATTTTTAATGTTATGCCGGTGCATCCAGATTTTCACAAAAACATCCTGGAGAATATCGTTGATATCGTCATCAACTTTTAAAAAACTTTTAGAAAAAACGTAAAGTCTGGGATAAAAGATATGGTAAATTTCATCAAGTGCTTTTTTATCGTCCCGAATCAATCTTCCTACAATGCTATTTAAGCTATCATCCTCTTTCATTCCTGGCCAGTTAAATAATTTCCATAAAGGTAAACAATTTTACAAAACAGAATTTTCTGAAAAAATTTTTGCAAAAGAAGTTATTTTGAAGGTTAATGCTGTCCTGTACTAACTTGCTATAAAAAAATTAAATGGTCGGCACATGAAATATTGAATGTTTTTTTACACACTCAAATTGTTACTTTTGTGGTTTTACTGAAAAAACAAAAGAATGAACAACACGTTTACTAAAACCAGCTACCGCCTGCAATCAGTTAAAACCGGAAAAATTTTCGACGACAACGGCTGGACGCTGGATGCACCTGACGAAATTGAACCGACACTTATTCGGGCCATTTATGAAAAACCACAGCTTGAGGTAAAAGACAATTCATGGGGCCTGTACAAATTTGCCGACTGGCTTCCCATCGGCAGAACACTGAAAGGCTCGTCGGCTCCGGTAACTTACAAAAGCGAAGGGCTGGCCAAAGAGCTTGGATTAAAAAATCTGTGGATAACCTTTAGCGGCTACTGGCCCGAAAAAGGCGCCGTCATGACCACCTGCAGTTTCAAGGAAACCGAAGCCTATTCGGTTTGCGGAAGAATGACCCCCGAAATGGATAAAATACTGGTAGTTGCATCTGCCGGAAACACCTCCCGATCATTTGCAAAAGTGTGTTCCGACAATAATATTCCGCTACTGATTTGTGTTCCCGAAGACAACCTGAACGCCCTTTGGTTCGACGAACCATTGAACGATTGCGTGAAACTGATTTGCAGTTGCTCGGGCAGCGATTATTTCGATGCCATACATTTGTCGAATATCGTGGCCGGTATGGAAGGTTTTATTGCCGAGGGGGGGGCAAAAAACGTAGCCCGGCGTGACGGAATGGGGACCACAGTTTTATCGGCAGTAACCACCATCGGTCAAATTCCGGAATACTATTTTCAGGCGGTAGGTAGCGGAACCGGCGCCATTGCAGCATGGGAAGCCAACCTGCGCTTTATTTCCGACGGCCGGTTTGGCACCAGCAAAATGAAACTGATGGTTTCGCAAAATGCACCGTTCGTTCCTTTGTATGATGCCTGGAAAGTCAATTCACGAGCCATGCTGCCACTTGATGAAAACCTGGCCCGCAAGCAGGTGGAAGAAATCGATGCCAAAGTACTCTCGAACCGGAAACCACCCTACCCCATTGCCGGCGGCCTTTTTGATGCACTCACCGACTCAGGTGGCGATGTGCTTGTGGCAACAAACGAGCAGGCAAGAGTTGCGGCAAAACTTTTTGAAGAAACCGAAGGAGTTGATATTCACCCGGCGTCTGCTGTGGCAACTGCTACACTCGTGGAGGCGGTAAAAAACAATACCATAGATAAAGAAGCTCAGATTATGCTGAACATTACAGGCGGAGGAGAAAACCGGTTTAAAGCTGAAAAAGAATTGTTTTTCCTGAAACCGGATCTGATTTTTGATTTCAACCCGGATGTTGAAATAGTGAAAGAAAAAGTTAAAAAACTCTTTTAGCGACCAATTTTTTAAGTTTAACCAAAACTTAATTAAACCCTTTAACTTGTACAACTGTAAAAAGTTACACTTGCTATTCAATTACTATTTTCCCGGAATGAGTTAATTTCTCATTTCCAACTTTGTAAAAATACAGACCTGGGTTCAGGTTTCCAACATACAAAACTCTGTCGGGTCCTAACTTTTCTGACATCAGCCTGACTCCCTGAACCGAGATAATTTCAATGGTGGCATCATCGAAAATACTGGAGATTGTGACAAAATCTTTGACCGGATTTGGATAAAGCACAACCTTTTGCGGCTGTTGAATTTTGATGCTATTTGTTACATTCGAAGAATAAAAATACAATTCTCTGGCAAGCCCTTTCCACTCATTTGAGTTGAATCGATAAGTTGCATGCTCCAATAACTTGAACGAAAAATTTTCCTTCGTTCTCCAGTTGGGCAAAATTAAGTCTTCAAAAGAAAAAGATAAGTCAAACTCATTCAATTCTTTCCAGTCTTCAACCCAATCATTGTTAATATTACTCCAAACGTATTTTACATGCTTCGTCAGGTTACCTTCTGCATCCGGTTTATTTTCATAGCGATTTGTGCCAATCCACTTTGAAGCCGTTTTATCCCAACCGTATGTTTCTGAGGCAATTTCCAGATTTTCGGCACTGTATTGCCTGATTATTTTGAAAAAATAGGTCCAGATATTCTGTTCTTTATCCCAATCCGATCGAATTTCCAATAGCTTGTTCCCGTTCTGATCGTACTCTGACTCCCATTTTGAAAATGGGACAATACTATCGGTTTCATAATCTTTTTTGTAAATTATCCGCCTGACTTCGTTTCTTCCACCATCAAATTGTACAGAGTCTCTTTCGTGTAAAACCCAGACACTGTCATTTGAATTCCAAAAGCTGGTGTTTTCAACAGCCTGATGGATGTTTTCAAGGGACAGTTGCTCATATTTCTCAATAGCCTGCCAGCTTTCAGTATCATTTTTCCATTCATATTTAACTTTAAGGCTTACTTCATCAAAGACATTGTACTCGTATTCAATTTTTTTCAAATTGGTCCACTCACCAGACCTGACTGATTCAATAAAAGAAATCTTTCTTCCAAACTCATCATATTCATAATTGAACTTTCGGTCAGCGCGCCAATCATAAATTCGATCATCCCCCTCACCTGATTTCCATTCCCACAAATATGTTGTTTCAGATTTAATTGCGCCTTTAGACGTATATGTAAATACTGTTTTATTGATGCCTTTCCATTCTTTTCCGCTCATATCCCATTGGTAAAAAGCCTCAGAAAGCAGATTCCCGTCCACATCAAATACATTCTCCGTTTTTTCAACGCCGGCCCAGCCATTCAATTGTCCTGTCCAATAATGTGTTGCATCAAAAATAACTTTTGAATTTACATCATAATCCAGTTCCCGCTTTTTTCTTTCCTGCCATATTGCATTTTGAGCATCCCAATCATACTCTGTTTCAGCAACAAGATTTTGGAATGAATTATACTCACTCAACCACCTTTTAAATTTTACAAGTGAGTCGGCCTGACTGTTATATAAGTGCACATATTGTTCAACCTCATCACCTGATTCATTATAAAAATAATCTTGTCTGGATTCGAGAAGAAATGCACCAGTGCTTGAATTATAATATTCATATTTAATGCTGTCAAGCTTTTGTTTCCCAGCACTGGCAGAATTATTTTCATAGGATAATTGTGCATAAGATGCAATCGTGCTAAATAGTAAAAAGGTCAGTAAATAATGTGGTTTCATGGATTCGTAAAAAATAATTTGATTTAATTCAATTGTGATGTAAAAATAACATAATTAACCCTTAATAAAAAATTCAGAATAGAACAAAACGGTTTTTTCTAAAACTCATTCCATTATTTTTAAATAACCCCGATAATAATAGGTGGAATGATTAAATTTAGCGTCATAAATAACAGATAATATAATCATTAAAAATATCCGGCTATGGTCAATCAACAGAAATTATTTTACGCTTTTCTTTTTATCTTAACCATGGGGTTTGCATCCTGCAATCAGTACACCGACTACTCTGCAACTCCCTGGGAAGAACAGGAAAATCCGCCCTGGGAAGACCCGCAGGTGAACGAAATTAACCGCGAAGTACCGCGAGCGAGCTTCATCCCGTTTGCAAACGTTGAGCAGGCACGAACTGAAGACAAATGGAATTCACCCATGGTTCAATCAATGAACGGAATGTGGAAATTCCATCTGGCACAAAATCCATCGGAGCGTCCTTACTGGTTTTTCAAGAATGACTTCGACACCCGCAGTTGGGATGAAATAACTGTTCCTTCAAACTGGGAACTGGAAGGGCACGATTATCCCATTTATGTGAACGTGAAATATCCGCACGAGAAAACGCCACCAGTAATTCAGTCACATTACAACCCGGTAGGTTCTTACAAAAGAACGTTCGAGATTCCTTCAAACTGGAAGGATAAAGAAGTCATTCTCCATTTTGGCGCAGCCGGTTCCATGCTCAATGTATGGGTGAACGAAGAATTTGTGGGTTACAGCGAAGACAGCAAAACCCCGGCTGAATTCAACATTACCAAATACCTTAAATCCGGTGAAAACTCACTGGCAGTGGAAATATTCCGCTGGTGCGACGGTTCTTACCTCGAAGACCAGGACTTTTGGCGCATGAGCGGCATGACACGCGATGTGTACCTGCTTGCCCGCGGGCAACAGCAAATTCAGAATTTCATTGTAAATGCCGGTTTGGATGAAACTTACACCGATGGAATTTTCTCGCTGGAAGTGGACGTGATGAACCTGGGCGATAACACCGGTTCAACAGAAATTGAAGTCGCCCTATATGACAATGAAAATGAAATAGCCGCTTTTTCAAGTAAAGTCAACAACGGCAAACAAAACATTCCTTTTCAGGCTCAGATTCCGCAGGTTAAAAAGTGGTCGGCAGAATATCCAAATCTTTATGAACTGGTCATTACATTGAAAAATGAGGAAGGAACAGTGGAAGTCATCCGGCAGGAAGTTGGATTCCGCACGGTGGAAATAAAAGATGCAAAACTTTTGGTAAATGGTCAGTATGTTTATCTGAAAGGCGTCAACCTGCACGAGCACCACGATGTTACCGGTCATGTGGTGGACAGGGAAACCATGCTGAAAGACATTTACACCATGAAAGCCCACAACCTGAATGCCGTTCGGACATCGCATTATCCACAGCCCGAATTGTGGTACGAACTGTGCAATAAATACGGCCTTTATGTTATCGACGAGGCCAACATCGAATCGCACGGAATGGGTTACGGAGAAGAATCGCTGGCCAAAGACCCGATCTGGAAAGAAGCCCATTTGTTCCGAACACGGAATATGTATGAACGCGATAAAAACCAGCCAAGCATTATTATCTGGTCGCTGGGCAACGAAGCCGGCAATGGTGTGAATTTTATGGCCACTTACGAATACCTGAAATCAGCAGATCAGACCCGTCCGGTGCAGTACGAACAGGCACACGGAGGGGAAAACACCGATATCACCTGCCCCATGTACATGCGCATCGGGGGAATGGTTCGCTATGCGGAAGGCAACCCCACCAAACCGCTCATTCAGTGCGAATATGCCCATGCCATGGGAAACAGCGTGGGCAACCTGCAGGATTACTGGGATGTAATTGAAAAATACGATGTATTGCAGGGTGGATTCATCTGGGACTGGGTTGACCAGGGTTTGCTGACCACCAACGAAGACGGTGAAGAATTCTGGGCATACGGTGGCGATTTTGGCCCGGAGGATGTTCCTTCTGACGGCAATTTCTGCAATAACGGGTTGGTGGATCCCGACAGGAAAGGCAAACCTTCTCTGCTGGAAGTAAAAAAAGTTTACCAGCACATTGGGTTTGAACCCCTCGATTTAAACACCGGAACCATTTCCATAAAAAATAAATATGCCTTCTCTCAGCTGGAAGAATTCGACTTTGTTTGGGAGGTGATTGGCGATAACAAAGTGATTGACAACGGAAAACTCCCCGATTTTCGACTTAATCCGAACGAAACCGAAAAAATTTCCATTGATTATACAGTGACACCAGAGCCGGGAGTGGAATATTTTCTGAATATTAAAGCTCTGCTAAAAGACGACTGGACAATTCTGGAAACCGGTACCGAGCTGGCTGCAGAACAGTTTAAACTACCCGTATTTGTATCAGCCGCAAAAATGAATCTGTCCAACCTTCCCGGAATTACAGTGGATGAAAACGACAATTCCATAACCCTCTCAGGCGAAGGTTTTTCTGTTGAATTCAACAAAATTTCCGGAATGATGACCAGCTATAAAAAAGGCGAAACCGAATTTCTGGAAAGCGGCCCTGTTCCCAATTTCTGGCGCGCGCCCATCGATAACGATTTTGGAAACAACCTGCACAACCGCAGCCGCGTTTGGCGCGAAGCCGGAAAAAACCGCCAGGTAGCTGCTGTCTCCATCAACCGGAAAGCCAACAACCTGGCCGAAGTGACATTTGATTTTAACCTGGTGAACGAAGCCGGAGAAAAAATTGCCGACTACCGTTCTGTTTATGCGGTTTACGGCTCGGGCGATGTGGTGGTGGACAACCATTTCAAGATGACCAAAGACGATCTGCCGGAAATTGTACGCATGGGCATGAACCTGATTATGCCGCGCCAGTTCGACCAAATGGCATGGCTGGGCCGCGGACCGCACGAAAGTTACTGGGACCGTAAAACCAGTGCGTTTGTCGGCTTGTACGAAGGCAACGTGGCCGACCAGTACCAGGCTTATTTGCGCCCGCAGGAAAACGGCAATAAAACCGATGTGCGCTGGCTTGCCATTACCGATGCCACCGGAAACGGATTGTTCTTTGAAGGATTGCCACTACTGGAAGTAAGCGCCCACCATAATCTGCTGGAAGATTTTGAGTCGATGGAACGCTCCGATGGCCGCCACGTGGAAGGCGTGCGTGTGGAAAACCGCCACACCACCGATGTAAAACCACGCGACCTGACCTCGGTGAATGTGGATTACAAACAAATGGGCGTTGGCGGCGACAACAGTTGGGGCGCCCGGACGCACGATCAGTATCGTTTAACTGAAAAAGAATACAAATACAGTTTCAGGATGAAAGCCATTGCAAGCGGCGAAAAGCCCACAGAACTGGCAAAACAGGAAATGTAAAAACTTTATTAATCAAGTTAAAAGCGCAAAAATGCAGCAGAATTGAAAAACTGCATTTTTGCGCTTTTGCGTTTTAAACCTATATTTAATCTGAGTTCCTCCGCCGGCCGGATATACAAAAAAAGCCCAGTAGGGAGCAAGGTTTTCCTTTGAACTAGATAATATTAAATGATAGTTCTTTACCTAAAGCGTTTAGGACTTTAATAAGAGTTTGCATGTTAACATGTGTAGTGTCAGCTTCAATTCTGGAAATCTGATACTTTGTTACTCCAACTTTCTTTCCTAAATCAGTCTGAGTCATGTCTTTTTGTTTCCTGATTTTTTTAATTTCAGCACCCAATAGTTCCACTTTTAGTTGGGCCTCAAATTCCTCCCTTGCGGGAGTACCCCATTCTCCGATATCTCTCTCAATTGCATCCTCCAGGGAAATAGAATCCAACAAAGGATCATGGCGAGGATCAATTTCTTCACCTGATGAAGACCAGGTAGATGTTTTTCTCATAGCATTTCTTTTCAAATTGAACTTAATTGATTGATTTTAGATCGTCTTACCTATTTGATTTCTATTCTATTCATTTTTTTCGTAATACCTTTTCATTATTTGTTCCGCCTTATTAATTTCTTTTTTTAATGCTTTTTGAGTTTTTTTTATTATCCCATGTGTTGCAATTACCAGCGAATCCTCTTTTTTACACCAAAATGCATAAAATCTGAATGTTACATTTTTATACGGAATTCTAAATTCCCAAATTAAACCTCTTACTTTGGAAAATTTTCTCGGATTATTTTCAAACTGCGCCTTTTTAAGTTTTAAGTAAACATGCTTTTTTGCCTCCTTGTCCAGGTTTCTTATAAAATCACTTGCCTCCCTTAAAAGCTTGATCCCAAAATCAGGTTTACTAATAATATTCATTTTAAACTCAGCCAAATAACGTATCAAATATAGACATTGTTGTGTTTTTACGCAACTTTTTTCTCATAAAACAACTTTGGATAATTTATTTAAAATCTATTCATTGGTAAAAATCAGAGATCAGATTTTCTGAAAATTTTTTTTGAAGCCGGAAGATTAATATATTTATGCAATATCAAAATTAAATCCGATGAAAAACACCTTGTCCATATTTGCAGTTGCCTTTTTAATGTCTTGTTCTTTCCCTTCTTCAGAAGAATTCAACCTGAAAAAAATCCAGTCAAAAAATCCGGAAATCAGCACCTTTCAAAACGGAACCGGGTTTGAACAGCAGGTTTTGCAGATAAAACCCTCTTCAGAAAACCAAAGTCTGGTGATATGGGAAGGCACAAATGCAGAAATTTGGGCCGAAGCCAGATACCTGGTTTGCGAAATATGGCACCCGAACGATTTCAGTGCAGTGCTGAATGTGGAGTTTTTCAGAAATGAAACCCGGAGCGGAAATATTGTGGCCCAAAGCGGTGATTTGGCAGGCGATTCAAAAGAAACGCCACGCATGGCAGCCAAAATTGGCGTGCTGCCCCACCTGAAAACCAAAATGATTTTCCCGCTGGAACACCTCGATGGACAGGAAATTTTTATGCCCCGGTTTCCCCGCCAGCTCAAAGGAACCGTGCTGGGCAGTCGCCTGAAACCCGAAGACATTTCAAAAGTGGCTATCCGTTTTGCGCCTTTTCAGGAACCGCATTTTTTGCCTGAATTTGAAGTGGCTGCCGTTTACCTCACAAAAGAGTTGCCCGAACCATTTCCTGCACCTGAAAGTCCTGTGGTGGACCAGTTCGGACAATGGACAGCCAAAGAGTGGCCGGGAAAAACAACCGGCGAAGAAAATTTAAAAACCCTGCTGGAATCGCAACTGGAAAGTGCTGCCTCGGCTACTTTCCCTGAGAAATGGAGCAAATACGGTGGCTGGAAGGCCAAACAATTTGAAGCCACCGGATTTTTTCGCACCCATCACGACGGCAACCGATGGTGGCTGGTCGATCCGGAAGGATATGCATTTGTTTCGGTGGGTGTTGACTGCATCCGCGACAATGCCACAGGCGTGATTTCGGGGCAGGAAGATTTACTGGAATGGATTCCCGATAAAGTCGATCCGGTTTTTAAAGACGCTTTTTCAGGACGCGGCGAAATGGTGTTGCTGGATTATTACAAAACCAACCTGATGCGGGTTTTCGGTGAAAGCTGGCGCGAAAACTGGGAAACCATCACTTCGGGGCAAATCCGCGAATTCAGACTGAACACCATCGCCAACTGGTCAGACATCGAATACGCCCGGAAAGCACAAATTCCCTATGTTTTGCCTCTCAGCGGATTCCCTTCAACCGAAGTGAAACTGTTTCGTGATTTCCCCGATGTGTTTGCCGCTGAATATCTTGAAAATGCCAAACGATTTGGCAGCCAGCTGGAGGCGTTCAGGGACGACCCGTACCTCATCGGATACTTCCTGCGAAACGAACCCCACTGGGCTTTCGGCGCCCACGACATTGCCTTTGAAATGTTTGCCACACCACAGCTTTCGGAATCGAAACATACGTTTGCCCGGTGGCTTTCCACGCAATATCCCAACATTGATGAATTTAACCAGAACTGGAACCTTGAACTGGAAAGTTTTGAAGCGCTGACACGCCAAACCTTTGATGAATATCCTTCGGAAAAAGCAAAAGAAGATTTCTGGCAGTTTTCGGAAATTCTGGTAAAACTGTATGTAGATGTTCCGTGCGATGAAGTGGAAAAAGTGGACCCCGACCACCTGAACCTGGGCATGCGTTATGCCTGGATTAGCTCCGACCTGTTGTACAAAGCCGGCGACCGGTTCGATGTGTTTTCCATTAACGGTTATGGGAATCCCGGTCCGCCGGAAACCAAAGATATTGCGCGCATCAGCGGCAAACCGGTGATGATTGGCGAGTTTCATTTTGGCGCTACCGATCGTGGACTTCCGGCCACAGGAATTCAGGGCGCCCTCACACAGGAGGAGCGCGGAAAAGCTTATCGTTACTACCTGGAACAAGGTTTGGCCAGACCGGAACTGATTGGCATTCACTACTTCCAGTGGCTCGACCAGCCCATATTCGGCAGGTTCGACGGCGAAAACTACAACATCGGTTTTATGGATATTTGCAACCGCCCATACAAGGAACTGGTGGAAGCAGCTATCAAAAGCCATTCAAAAATGTATGAAGTGGCCAACGGCGAAATTCCGCCATTTAATGAAATTATCGAACGAATACCATCAATCCATTATTAAAAATGACAAAAATGCTTTTTGTAAACTTGCTTATTGCCGTTTTGCTGATTGCCTGTAATATCAATAAAGAAAGCAATCAACAGGAAAAACCGGTTGAGATTCATCTGAATCCGGAAGTTACTTACCAGGAAATTCACAATTTTGGAGCATCAGATGCCTGGAGTTGCCAGTTTGTTGGAAACTGGCCCGATGAACAGAAAAACCGGATTGCCGACCTGCTGTTCAGCCTTGAAACGGATGAAACCGGTTCGCCCAAAGGCATTGGACTAAGTTGCTGGCGGTTTAATATTGGCGCCGGAAGCGCCTGGCAGGGAAACGAATCGGGAATTGACGATCCCTGGCGCCGTGCCGAAAGTTTTTTGCAGGAAGATGGCAGTTACAACTGGGAAAAGCAGGCTGGTCAGCGCTGGTTTTTGCGGGCAGCTAAAGAACGCGGGGTGGAAACTTTCATCGGTTTTGTAAACAGTCCACCGGTTGCACTCACCAAAAACGGCAAAGCCCACTCCGATGGAGGAAATTCAATGAACCTACCACCGGAAAACCTGTCTGCCTTCAGCAAATATTTAGTGGATATTACCCAAAACATTCAGCAAAACGAAGGTGTGTTATTTGATTACCTTTCGCCGGTAAATGAGCCTCAATGGGACTGGAAAGGCGGCCAGGAAGGTTCGCCCTGGAAAAATTCAGAAATTGCCCGATTGTGCCGGATTTTAGGAAGCGATTTAAAAAACACAGGCCTACCCACGCAGATTGAAATTACCGAGGCCGGACAGCTCAATCATTTATACGAAGCAGCCAACGATGCCGAACGGGGAAATCAAATCAGGGAATTCTTTTCACCTTCTTCTGAAAATTTTGTGGGAGATGTTCCTAATATGGCGCATAAAATTGCCGGCCACAGTTATTTTACTACCACCAACGACCAGGTAATTAAGGAAGTGAGAACCAGGCTGAAAGATGAAATCTACCGGGTTGACCCGGAACTGGAATTCTGGATGAGCGAATTTTGTATTTTGGGCGACAACGACGGATTTAGGGGAAATGGCCGCGATTTAGGCATGGAAACCGCCTTATTTGTAGCTAATGTCATTCATGCCGATTTGATGATTGCCGGTGCGAGCGCCTGGCACTGGTGGCTCGCTGTTAGTCCGTACGATTACAAAGACGGGCTGGTTTACATCGACAAAAGTGAAACCGTCGGGAACATCTACGAATCGAAACTTTTGTGGGCACTAGGCAATTTTTCGCGGTTTATCCGGCCCGGAGCAACACCAATAATGACTTTTGTGGGTGAAAATCCTGTGCTAACAACTTCATCGTATAAAAACAAAAACGGCCAACTGGTAATAGTCGTTTTAAACAAACACGATAATGCACAGAAATTAAACATTAAACTGGATGGGGATTACAGTTCGAAAGCAAAAGTGTACGAAACTTCGGAAGAAAATAACCTGAAATTCAGGGGTGAATTCGACAGGAACGAATCGCTGAAAATTGCCGGGAAAAGTGTTACTACGATTGTGATTTGATCTCACAACCTTTTCTTTTCAGGATTCTGCCGGTTATCAAAAAAATTTAACAAAATTATTTGGTTCTCTTTTACTGTGTAAAAAAGATTTACCTGTTTTACGATTGTGAAACCTCTGATTCCCATTTCTTCATTTTCTAAAGAACCTAAACTCGGAAATTCAGAAAGCAAATCTAAAAAACTGTAAACTTTTCGTGCAAAATTTTTGGTTACTTGTTCTCCCCATTCTTCAAGTAAATATTCCAGCAAACTGTCAAATTTACGTTCTGCACGTGTTGTCCAAACAATCTCTAAAGCCATTTTCTATGCTTTTTTTTCATTTCCGCATGGCTTATCAAATTATATGAACTCTTGCTTTCTTCGAGAGAGATAAGTAGCTCTTCCTTTTCAGTTTTTGACAAACTTTTCCACAATTGCCCTTCCTTTACCGAAGAGCGGTTTTTTAGCAATTCATAAAAGTCCATTAACAAATCATCATTCTCGATGCTGTCAATGAGGTGATGAAAACTCCTTTTTAATTCCAATGTATCCATAATACAAGTCTTTCTCCAAAATTAGCAAATTTTAAAACACCAGAAATTTTAAAGTTTTACCTTTGCCCAAAATTGCCGTTTATGGAATTTAAAAACTTTACATACCTTCTGCTGATGCTGGGTTCGCTGGCCGTTCCGCTGGCATTTAGTTTCGAAAAACAGGTGCGCTTTTATACCAAACTAAAATATTTGTTGCCCGCCGTTTTGTTTTCAGGCGCCATTTTTATTTTATGGGATATCCGTTTTGAAGAAATTGGAATCTGGAGTTTTAATCCCGAATATCTTCTGGGGATTTACATCCTGAATTTACCACTGGAAGAATGGCTTTTCTTTTTAGTGATTCCTTACTGTTGTATTTTTATTTACGAAATACTGGTAATAAAACTTCCGCAGTTTGAAAAACCCAACCTATTTCTGGTTGTGAGCCTGGTGCTGCTGGTTGCTTTTGCGCTGCTTGCATACTTTTTTCGGCAGAAACTATACACGTTTTTCAACTTCTTTCTGCTAACCATCTATTTCGGCTACACCATTTTCCGCAACCGGTTTAAACAGCACTACACCAAATTTTACCTGACCTGGTTCATTTCGCTCGTTCCTTTTCTAATTGTAAACGGTTTTCTCACAGCCCTCCCGGTGGTGGAATACAACAACGACCACAACCTGGGAATCCGAATTTTTACAATTCCGATTGAGGATTCCTTTTACTTTTTCCTGCTGTTGCTAATGAACCTTACCATTTACGAATACATGAAAAATCAACGGATTTTTAGATTTTAAGCACTATGAATTTCCTATATCAAACTGGAATATTTATTTACGCAATTTCCATAAAAGTTGCATCGTTTTTTAATGCAAAAGCCAGGCAATTTCTAAGCGGACGACGCAACTGGCGTAAAAAACTGGCAGAAAAAATTGGACCCAACGCACGCTACATTTGGATACACTGTGCATCGCTGGGCGAGTTTGAACAAGGAAGGCCGTTAATTGAAGAAATGAGCAAACAATTTCCCGAATACCGCGTTCTGCTTACTTTCTTTTCGCCATCAGGTTACGAAATCAGAAAAAATTACGCACTGGCCGATATAGTGATGTACCTTCCGGTTGACACCCGCAGAAATGCAAAACGTTTTCTTCGGTTGGTGCAGCCTGAAAAAGCCTTCTTTATTAAATACGAATACTGGCATTTTTATATTGATGAATTGAAGAAAAGAAAAATTCCGCTGTTCATCGTTTCGGCCATTTTCAGGGAAAACCAGCACTTTTTCAAAAATAACCTGTGGGGAAAATGGTACCGGCAGATGCTGTTGAAAACCGACCATTTTTTTGTGCAAAACGAAAAATCGGCTCAACTGCTGCAAACCATCGGACTGAATAATTTCACCGTTTCGGGCGACACCCGTTTCGACCGGGTAGCTGCCATTGCAAAAAGTGCAAAAGAAATCCCGGTTGTTGAAAAGTTTAAGAACAACCAGCCACTGTTGATAGCCGGAAGCACCTGGAAGCCCGATGAGGAGCTGCTTGCAGCGTTTATTAACAACCACCCCAAACTGAAGGTGGTGTTTGCACCCCATGAAGTAACAGAAGCAAATATGAACAGGTTGGAGCAATTGTTGAAAACCTCACACATTAGGTTCAGCAATGCAGATGAAAATGAAATTCATCAGTTTCAGGTGTTGATAATTGATTCTGTCGGGTTGCTTTCGTCACTTTACCGGTATGGAAACCTGGCATATATTGGTGGCGGGTTTGGCGTGGGCATTCACAACATTCTGGAAGCGGCTACATTCGGGCTCCCTGTAATTTTTGGCCCCAACTTCAAAAAATTTAAAGAAGCCGTTGACCTGAAAAATTTGGGCGGGGCATACCCCATTCAAAATTTTCAGCAGCTTGAATCTATTCTGAATGAATTTTTGGCAGACAACTCCAAACTGGCAGAAGCATCAACGGTTTGCAAAAATTACGTAGAAAAAAACGTGGGAGCGACAAATCTTATCATAAAAAAAGTTTTTAACAATTAGCACTATTTTGCACGTATTTTGTTACTAAAAAACTTCTCAAAAATTGGTTTTTTCAAACCGAAAATTCGATAAAATAATTTCCTTAGAAACAAGGCAAAGTTAACGGTTTTTGTAAACTTTTCTCAGGAAATAACAGGACAACAACCTAATAGTCAAAACAGTAACAATCCGAAGTTGATAACTTTTCATTATTTTATCCTTAAAAGTACTCCAAAATTTTTCTATCTGTTTTATCTTGCATAGCACAAACTCAAAGAAAAAAATTCTCGATTTTGAAAATAATAAAGTATTACTATTAAAATATTATCTGAACACTATGGCATTTGAAGAAGTAACAGTAAGATCAACCCTAACAGGTAAGAAAATTTACTCACAGGAAGAAGCGGTAAAAGCCTCGCTCGATTACTTTAAAGGCGACGATTTGGCAGCAAGGGTATGGGTAAACAAATATGCCCTGAAAGACTCTTTCGGGAATATTTTTGAGCGCACACCCGATGACATGCACCGCAGGCTGGCCAAAGAAATTGTGCGAATTGAAAGACGGTACCCTAACCCGCTTACCGAAGATGAAATTTTTAATGTTCTGAAAGATTTCAGGTACATTGTGCCCCAGGGAGGTCCTATGACCGGTATTGGAAACGATTTTCAGGTTGCCTCGCTATCAAACTGTTTCGTTGTTGGTAACGACGGCAATTCCGATTCATACGGCGGAATTATGAAAATTGACCAGGAGCAGGTGCAACTGATGAAACGCCGGGGCGGTGTGGGGCACGATTTGTCGCACATCAGGCCCAAAGGTTCGCCGGTGAAAAACTCGGCGCTCACCTCTACCGGTATAGTGCCGTTTATGGAGCGTTACTCCAACTCAACCCGCGAAGTAGCTCAGGACGGACGCCGCGGTGCGCTTATGCTTTCAGTTTCCATTAAACACCCCGACTCAGAAAGCTTTATCGATGCCAAACTGGAACAGGGAAAAGTTACCGGCGCCAATGTATCTGTTAAAATTGAAGACGAATTTATGAAAGCCGTTGAGGCAGGTGTAAATTACGAACAATCTTACCCCATTCATTCTAAAAAACCGGTTTATAAAAAAGAAATCGATGCCGGAAAACTGTGGGAGAAAATCGTAAAAAATGCCTGGCAGTCAGCCGAACCGGGCATTTTATTCTGGGACACCATTATTAAAGAATCAGTTCCCGATTGTTATGCCGATTTGGGTTACCGCACCGTATCCACCAACCCCTGCGGCGAAATTCCGCTCTGTCCTTATGACAGTTGCCGGCTGCTGGCCATCAACCTCTATTCCTATGTTGAAAATCCGTTTACACCGAATGCTAAATTCAATTTCGAACTGTTTAAAGAACACATCCATTATGCCCAGCGCATTATGGACGACATCATCGACCTGGAACTGGAAAAAATAGACGCCATTCTCGACAAAGTGAATGCTGATCCAGAAGAAGAAGAGATAAAAGCAGTAGAGAAAAAACTATGGGAAAATATTAAACGAAAAGCCAAAGAAGGCAGGCGCACCGGAATAGGTATAACTGCCGAAGGAGATATGCTGGCTGCACTTGGCCTGCAATATGGAAGCGATATTGCCACCGATTTTTCCGAAGAAATTCATAAAACGGTTACGCTGGAATCGTACCGCTCATCGGTTTTTCTGGCAAAAGATCGCGGTCCGTTTGCTATTTACGATGTAGAAAGGGAAAAGAACAACCCGTTTATCAACCGGTTAAAAAAGGCAGATGACAACCTTTACGAAGAGATGACAAAATACGGTCGCCGCAACATTGCATTGCTCACCATTGCTCCCACCGGAACCACCAGTTTGATGACACAAACGACCTCGGGGATCGAGCCGGTATTCCTTCCGGTTTACAAACGCCGCAGAAAAGTAAATCCGAACGACAAAGACGTGCGGGTGGATTTTGTGGATGAAGTGGGCGATCACTGGGAAGAGTTCATCGTATTCCACCACAAATTTAAAATATGGATGGAAGCCAACGGCCACGACATCAACCGGGAATACACACAGGAAGAACTGGATGAACTGGTAAAAGAATCACCCTACTTTAAAGCTACATCAAACGATGTGGACTGGCTGTCGAAGGTACGTATGCAGGGCCGGATTCAAAAATGGGTTGACCACTCCATCAGTGTTACAATCAATCTTCCGTCGGATGCAACCGAGGAGCTGGTTGGTCAGCTTTATTTCGAAGCCTGGAAAAGCGGATGCAAGGGTGTTACCGTTTATCGCGACGGATCGCGTTCGGGTGTTCTTATTTCCAATAACGGAACCGAAAAGAAAAAAACCGGATTCCCCACCAAACGGCCTGAAAAGCTGGAAGCAGATGTGGTTCGTTTTCAGAACAATAAAGAGAAATGGGTTGCCTTTATCGGCTTAATGGACAGCAAACCTTACGAAATTTTCACCGGTTTATCCGACGATGAAGACGGTATTCTGCTGCCGCGATCCATTACAAAAGGATACATTATTAAAAATTACGACCCCGATGGAAATTCCCGTTACGATTTTCAGTATGTAAACAAACGTGGTTATAAAACCACCATCGAAGGGCTTTCCTACAAATTTAATCCGGTATTCTGGAATTATGCCAAACTGATTTCCGGAACGTTGCGGCACGGTATGCCCATTCACAAGATAGTGGAACTGGTTACCAGCCTGCAGCTCGACAACGAAACCATCAACTCGTGGAAAGCCGGTGTGGCAAGGGCACTGAAAAAATACATTCCCGACGGAACTTTGGCAGATGATGCACTTTGCGAAGAATGTGGTTCCGACGAAGTGGTTTACCAGGAAGGTTGCCTCACCTGCCTGTCGTGCGGCTCTTCAAAATGTGGATAACCAATTGGCTTTTCTGAAGAGATTCCAACTATAGTCAGAAAAATAATAAACCAGGGTTGAATTTCAATCCTGGTTTTTTATGCTGCAAAATTGAATTCTTTACTTCAATTTCCCATCTGCTCATTCTCTCATCTTCTCAACCTCTGCCTGCTATGCTTCAACCATCTTTTTGTAATCATCAGCCGACATCAGATCGTCTAACTCAGAAGTATCACTCACTTTAATTTTCACCATCCAGCCTTTGCCGTAGGGGTCTTTATTTACCAGTTCCGGTTCGTCGGCAAGCGCTTCGTTCACTTCGGTTACCTCGCCGCCCACGGGCATAAATAAATCGGAAACCGTTTTTACAGCTTCAACCGTTCCAAAGGTTTCCCCTTTGTCCAGTTCTTCGCCTTCAGTTTCAATTTCAACGAAAACCACATCGCCCAATTCTCCCTGGGCAAAATCGGTAATTCCAACTGTGGCAGTATCGTCCTCAACACGAACCCATTCATGATCTTCGGTGTATTTCAATTCTGCTGGTATTTTCATTGCTTCAATTTTTAAGTTTTGGTCAAAATTAATACTTTTTACCGAAACGAAAGTTTTAAATACAACTCAAATCCCTGATTTATGTCGTATTTTTGAACCGGAAACGGGACCTGCAGGTTCAAATTATTATCGGTTATCTGATTGCCGGAAGTATTCAGGTTGAATTAAAAAAGAAAAATATGTTTTTTGAGAAAGTAACATCGTTAAAATCGCTTGGGATAACAGCCCGGAAACTTATAAACCAGTTTCCCGGTCAGCGGGTTTTTGCTTTTTACGGAAAAATGGGCGCCGGAAAAACTACTTTTATTCAGTCTGTTTGCAAGGAGTTGGGAACGCCCGACAATGTAACCAGCCCCACTTTCGCCATTATTAATGAATACAAAACCGAAACCGGAGATTCCATTTTTCATTTTGATTTTTACCGCATTAAAGACCTGGAGGAAGCATTTGACCTGGGCTACGAAGATTATTTTTACAGCGGAAATTACTGTCTGATTGAGTGGCCGGAGAAAATTGAAGCGTTGCTCCCCCAAAATGTTGTGGAAGTAAAAATTGAGGTGCAGGAAAACGGAGACCGGCATATTTCGGCAAAATTTTGAAAATTACACATAAGAACGTAACTTGCTGAACCATTTAATCGCTTAAAACTGATTGCGCATGACAACCCGTGAAGGAACAAAAGAGAACATGTCGGTATCGAAAACCATGCTGATGCCGCAGGAGGAGATGCTTGAGATTCAAAACAAAGGGCAAAAAATGAAAATTGGAATTCCATCAGACCTTGAGCAGGTGGAATTCAGGGTACCTCTTACCCCGCAGGCAGTTGATCTGCTCACCTCTTACGGACACGAAATTCTTTTGGAAAAAAATGCCGGTAAAATGGCCAGCTATTCCGACAAGGATTACCGGGCGGCAGGCGCTCAGATTGTGGAAAAAAAAGAAGAGATTTTCCAGTGCGACATCGTTTTGCGGGTGGCTCCCTTTAATGATGAAGAAATCGACCAGTTGCGCGGAAACCAGGCCATTCTGTCGAACATGCAGATTCAGGCCCATTGCAGTGAGTCCATTCAAAAACTGATGCAGAAACGGGTAACCACCATCGCCTACGAAAACATTGAAAACGAACATGGATTTGCACCTTTCGTGCACCAGATGAGCCAGATAGCCGGAGCTACATCGATTACACTGGCCAGCGAATACCTGAGCAACACCCGAAACGGCAAGGGCGTGCTTTTTGGGGAAGTTACCGGCATAACACCCGCCGAACTGGTTATTATTGGAACCAGCACTGCTGCGGAGTATGCTGCCCGGGGCGCACTCAGTCTCGGCATTCTGGTGAAAGTTTTCGACACCTCGGTGTACGACCTCAGTAAATTGGAAGAACGGCTGGGCCAGCGGATTTTTACTTCGGTTTTTTACCCGAAAGTGCTGCGAAAGGCGCTCATTTCGGCCGATGCAGTTATTGGCGCCATGCAGTTTAACACCACTCCAAAATTCAAAGTTTCCGAAGATTTGGTGAAACAGATGAAAGAAGGTTCGGTAATTATCGATCTGAACGCAAGCCAGGGCGGGTGTTTTGAAACCACACAGTGTACAAACCTGAATAATCCGACCTACATAAAACATGGTGTTGTGCACTATTGTGTGCCCAACTCGCCGGCCATTGTGGCCCGAACAGCTTCCATCTCGCTGAGCAACATACTGATACCGATTTTGCTCTCCATTGGCGACAGCGGCGGAGTGGACAACTACATTAAAAACTCCCGTGGTTTTCGCAAAGGAGTTTACATTTATCACGGTATTTTAACCAATCACGAAATCGGGCGGTTGTTTAATCTGCCTTCAAAAGATATTGATTTGCTGCTGGCAGTGTTTTAATAAATGAATAAAATAAAAATGCCTGGCATTAAAAATAAACCTTACCCTTTTACCGACGATTTGAAACTGAATCTTCAGTCGGCTGCCGGCATTTCTTTGGGCCTGTTTTTATTCCTTCTATTTTTTCAACCCCTCGATCCTCCGGTTGATGAATTCAACAGGAAACTTTTAATCCTGGCCGGTTTCGGAGTCATTCACCTGCTGCTGCTGGCCGTTTGCCGGATAGTTATTCCATCTGTTTTGCCCGGATTGTTTCAGGCTGAAAACTGGACGATAAAAAAAGAATCTGCCCTCCATTTCATATTTCTCATTCTGAATTCCGTCGCCTTTGTTTTTTATGCGCGTTATGTGGGAAAAATTGAGGTAACCTTTCATATTGTAGTGAACATTGTGTTGATTTCTGCGGCTTCGGTGGCGCTGCTGGTCATTATTTACGAATACAAATTTTTGAAAAACAAACTTCAGTCTTTTATGGCACAAAACCAAAATGATGAAGTAAAAGAGGTTGATGCTGAAATGTTAAACGGAATTGAATTTGAATCGGAAAACCAGTCGGAGCGTTTCTTCCTTTTCCCGGAACAAATCATTCTCATTAAATCGGCAGGCAATTACATCGAAATTATTTATAAACAAAATGAAAAAGTGAGCCGGAGAATGATTCGGAACACACTGGCATACACTGATCAACTTTTGGCAAAATATCCGTTTCTCATTCGTTGTCATCGGTCATCGGTTGTAAACATCAACTGCATTCAGAAAGTAAACAAAACTGCCGAGGGTCTGAAACTTGATTTATTCGATTATTCCCGCGCTGTAAATGTATCGCGACAGTATGTACTAAAAGTGAGAGAAGCACTCGAACAACCGCAGTGACCAATACCATTCATCCCTGATAAATCGCAATCAGCCCCGAGAGCCATTGGTAATCATTCATTCCATCCGTCAGTCACTTAAATTTTTTTGTTTTCCGGGAGCATCATAATTTCGGAAAAACAAAAAATCGAAATGAAAATACTGCTTGTATATCCGGAATATCCCGACACCTTTTGGAGTTTTAAACACGCCCTGAAATTCGTATCGAAAAAAGCATCCAATCCGCCGCTTGGGTTGTTAACCATCGCCCCGCTGCTGCCCGGCAGTTGGGAGAAAAAGCTTATCGACTTAAATGTGGAAAAGCTGAAAACAAAGGACATCCTTTGGGCCGATCTTATTTTTATTGGCGCCATGTCGGCACAGATTAAATCCACATTTGAAATTATTCGCCACTGCAAATCGCTGGGAAAAACCATTGTAGCAGGCGGACCGTTGTTTACCGAAGATTACGAAAAATTCGGGGAAGTCGATCACCTCGTATTGAACGAAGCAGAAATTACGCTTCCCCAATTTCTTGCAGATTTGCAAAACGGTGTTCCGAAAAAAATTTACCAAACAAGCGAGTTTGCGGATATTACCCATTCGCCGGCGCCTGATTATTCACTCATAAGGTTTTCAGATTACTCATCAAAAAGTATCCAGTATTCGCGTGGGTGCCCGTTCAATTGCGAGTTTTGCGACATAACCGCACTTCTCGGTCATAAAATGCGAACAAAAACAACTGCCCAGGTTATAAACGAACTGGAATTACTTTACAATTTGGGCTGGCGCGGCGACATCTTTTTTGTGGACGACAATTTTATCGGAAAGAAACAGGAACTGAAAAATGACCTTCTGCCGGCAATGGTTCAATGGATGGAAAAACACAAAAATCCGTTTACATTTTCAACCGAAGCTTCGGTAAACCTTTCCGACGATCCCGAACTGATGCGCCTGATGACCCGCGCAGGTTTTTCAACCGTATTTGTGGGTATAGAAACGCCGCAGGAATCGAGCCTGGTGGAATGCAACAAGGTTCAAAACCGAAACCGCAGCCTGGCCGAAAGTGTAAAAACCATCCAGAAAAACGGCATGGAAGTGCTGGGGGGTTTTATTGTTGGATTCGACAACGACACACCGAATATTTTTCAGCAACAAATTGATTTTATTCAACATACGGGCATTGTTTCAGCCATGATCGGGCTGCTGAATGCTCCCACCAAATCGCGGCTTTACCAGCGGCTGCACTCCGAAGGACGCATTTTAAGCAAAATGAGCGGCGACAATACCGATGCCACCACCAACCTCATCCCCAAAATGGGCATGGAAAAACTGGTAGCCGGTTATGGCGAGGTTATCCGGGGAATTTATGATGGAAAGCCTTTCTATCAACGTGTAAAACATTTTCTAACCGATTTTCAGCCGCAGGTGAAAAACAAAACCAAAATCACGTTCAATAAATTTATGGCGCTGATAAAATCCATGTTTATCATCGGGTTGTTCGACAGTTCACGAAAACACTACTGGAAACTTTTCTTCTGGAGCCTTTTTCGCAGGCCGAAGGTTTTTCCACTGGCCATTACCTACTCCATTTATGGTTACCATTACCGAAGGGTTTTCAAAAAGATGAATTTCTTTTAAAATATTCTGCAATGAATTGAAATGTTTACTTTTGAAGTAATTTTAAAACATTGCAATTCCATGTGGGCAGAACTAAAAAAATACAGGGATGAATATATCAGTCTGAATTTGGAAGAAAACACCAACTATTCCACATTCAGTATGATTTCCATTGTGTGGAATTCCACCAAAATTGAAGGCTGCTCATTGGATGAAAACGACACCCGACTGCTCATTGAAAAAAATATAACCGCCAAAGGAAAACCACTTACCGACCATTTAATGGTAAAAGACCATTATGATGCATTTCTATTTATTCAGGAACAGGCAAGGCAAAAACGGAAGCTCTCCATTCCATTTTTAATTGAAGTGGCTGCAATAGTGATGAAAAATACCGGTGGAATCGTAAAAACCATTTCAGGTGATTTTGATAAGTCGAAGGGTGAAATAAGACTTACACAGGTTTATGTGGATAAAAAGTATTTTCCTGATTTTAGTAAAGTTCCCGATTTGCTCGAAAAATTATGCTGTAATGTAAACGAAAAACTGAATGGTGTAAAAGGAACAGAAGTATTAAAACTGGCAGCCGACCTGCATTACAATCTGGTTAACATTCATCCGTGGGGCGATGGAAACGGACGGGTTTCACGACTGATGATGAATTACGTTCAGTTATTCCACAAAGAACCGCTTATAAAAATTTTTACTGAAGACCGGGCAGAATACATTCAGGCACTCAATAAAACCGAAGAAAAAAATGACCCTCAAATTTTCAGGCATTTTATTGCTTCGCAGCAACTGAAATTTTTTAAAGCCGAGATTGAGAAATACCAAAAAAAGGATGCCGGTTTTAATCTTCTTTTTTAACTAAAATCATCATCGAAACAGCCTCCAGTTTTACCTCGTTTGAAACTACTTCGGCCTGATTCTCTTCAAAAAAATCATCACCTCTTACCATAACTTTGAAGGTGCCTTCGGGCAGCGGGTGCAAAACTTCCTTTTGACCTCCGTTAAACAGCATAACAATGTTTTTCCACGAATCGCCTGCCTGAGCGCCTTCAATACAATAACTCACCGTGCCAATTTTATACTCCGTACAAAAATGAATGTATTTTTGAATCTGTCCGGCATCGGTCATCCGAAATGCCGGGTGATTTTTCCGCAACTGAATCAGTTTCCTGTAATACTCAAAAACATCGAGATACGTTTTTTTGCGGTTCCAGTCGATTTGATTGACTGAGTCGGGCGACTTGTATGAGTTGGGATTTCCGTCTTTCGTACGGCAAAATTCCACACCCGAATGTAAAAACGGAATGCCCTGGGATGTCAGCACCAATGCGCCGGCCAGTTTTACCATTTTTCGCATCTCTTCGTCGGAGGCTTTGGCATTGCTGAATTTCAGTTTGTCCCAAAGCGTAAAGTTGTCGTGGCACGAGGCATAATTCACACATTGACCGGGTTGTGTTGCCCAGGGTTGTTTCGATGTTTCCACATAATCGTACACAATTTCAGGATGATTTACAGCCGCTACTGCTCCAAACTTCACGGCTTCCTCCCGCAGATCGAGACCGCTCACAAAACCTTTGGTTTTTTTGCTGCTGTGGTTTCCCTTCAGCGCATCGCGGAAATCGTCGTTAAACGCGGCTATGCCCGGTAACTGGTGAAGATTTCGTTTCACTGCCCGCTGATCTTCCGGCATGGGACTTTGGTCGGCAGTCCAGCCTTCGCCGTAAAGCAACAATTCCGGCAACTCTTTGCGGATGGCCTTCATGGTTTCCAGGTCGTAAATGCCCATCAAATCGAACCGGAAACCATCGATGTGAAACTCTTCGGCCCAGTATTTCAGCGAATCGATGATGTATTTCCGCACCATGGTGCGTTCAGTAGCAAGCTCGTTTCCGCAACCCGAGGCATTGGCAAACGAACCATCGGGTTTTTGCCGGTAAAAATAGCCGGGCACCATTTGGTTAAAAACCGACTCTTTGGCAAAATAAGTATGGTTGTAAACCACATCGAGCACCACGCCAATTCCGGCAGCATGCAGGGCCTGCACCAGCTTTTTAAACTCTTTTATTCTAATGGTTCCGTTATGCGGATTGGTAGCGTAAGAACCTTCCAGGGCGTTGTAATGGAGCGGGTCGTAGCCCCAGTTGTATTTTTCCAGCGGCTTTTCCTCGTCCACCGTAAAAAAGTCGTTCACCGGAAGCAGGTGCACATGGGTAATGCCCAGCTCTTTCAGGTGCGACAAACCGGTCGCCAAACCTTCCGGCGATTGAGTATCCTCTTCGGTAAATCCCAAAAATTTTCCTTTATGCTGAATACCTGATGATTCGGAAATGGAAAAGTCGCGCACGTGGGTTTCGTAAATCACCGCGTCAGTGAAATGGTTCAACTCCGGTTTGACGTCATTTTCCCAGCCTTCGGGGTTGGTTTTTGCCGAATTAAAAATCATTCCCCGCATACCATTTATACCTACACACCGGACATAAATATCAGGCGTTTCCTCCAGCCATTCGCCGTCATCAATCCGGAAGGTGTAAAATTTACCTTCGTAATCTCCCGAAAGAATCGTTGCCCAGGTACCGTCGCCACTGGCCTGAAGCTGTGTTTTATGAAAAGCCTCGCCGGTTTTTCCATCTTTATACAGCCTGAACTCCACCATTTTGGCTGTCGGAGCCCATATTTTTACCGAGGTTTTTTCCGGCGTCCAGAAAACGCCTAAATCATCTCCGGCGTAACAGGGGTAGGTTGAAAAATCGATATGATTAAATTTCCAGTCTCTCATTATACATTAAATAACGTTTTGCGCAGCAACACTTTCCGGCTGCCCAGTTTTTTCCCGTTTACTTCCGAAACCACCACTTTTACCCGGGGCAACCGTTTCAGGGTTTTGTCGAATCCGTAAAACCGGTTTAAATCGATGTTTAGCGTATGATTCTGCCCCTGCATCAGGTATAACGGGTAATAGTGATTGTTATTGGTGCCTTTCAATTTAAATTTCCGGCTGTACCACATTCCGCTGAAAACCAGCAATGGCGTACCAATATCCACATCGGTTTTTCCGGTGTTGGTTACGGTAAGCTCAAGATAGTCGGGATAATACATGCGGTCTTTTGCCAGCTCCACATGTACTTTTGGTTTGTTAAAAAGGGGAATTTTGAAGCCGGGTTTGCTTTTCCCTGAATTTGCCAAAAAAAAGGCAACAATTCCTGCAACAACCAGAACAAGCGCAAACCAGATCAGTTTGTGCCCCTCGGGCCCAATTTCGCTTTGTGCCATTGCAGAAACCGAAAATATCAGTAAAAAAAGTAGAATCAAAGCCTGCTTCATACGAAAAATTTGGTGCAAAAGTAGCACAATTTTCGGGTTGGTGAGAGTTAATTTATTGTAAGGAACCTGTACATTAGCGTCTCTTTATTCGGATAAAATACTTTTTTGTATTTAATTTGATGTTTTAACCGATTAATAACCGAAAAAATGTTTAAGATGAAACAATTGATATGCCCCATATCCAATGAAATGGTGAACGAGCGACTTACCCGGCTGAATGCATTTTTCACCATTCTGATTGTAGCAGCCGGATTTGTATTTAACTCGGTGATATTTCCGCTGGTATTGCTGGCCGATTTTTTCATTCGGGCATTCACTAATGCAAAGATAAGTCCGGTGAGTTTCTTAAGTACAGGCCTTGCAAAACTGCTGCACCTGAGCAAAAAACCCATCGACAAAGCACCCAAAATTTTTGCCGCCCGGATGGGATTTGTAATGACACTGGTAATTGCCACCCTGTTTTTAATGCAACTTTATACCGCATCAATGGTGGTAGCCGGCATTCTGGTGTTTTTTGCCACGCTTGAATTTGTATTCGGAATTTGCGTGGGATGTTTTATTTATACCTACCTTATTTTGCCAATGTATAAATAAAATACAATGCCATGACGAAGGATTTCCCGATGGGGTAATCTGTTCATTACTACCTTAAAAACTCAGATTTAACAACGCAGCCCGGGAGTTTTTCCCGGGTTGTGTTATTATAGTGATTATTTTAAATCCTGAAAAAAATCTCCAACCGAAAGAATGCGCTCACTGCTTCTATTATTAAATAACAAGTGTTCAAAGTCTCTCCTTTTCATATTTAAATCGACTGTTTTTAAGGTTTTCACCACCATCGTTTTCAATTCCTCCAGATTATGAATATTTAGCTTTTCAGCAAGAAAAGAATAATCTGGTTGAGTTTGTGCAAGCAAAAACATCGCGTCATAGAAATCCCTTCCTTTCCTGCGGGAAAGCATTGCAGAGATTTTCATTGAGCATATTACACCATCAGGAGGAACAGGAAACGGGAAATAAAACCCACAACCCTTGATGTTAACCAATACTGGTTTGTAAGCCGTTTGCTGATCTTCACTTTCAATTTTAATTAAAAATCGTTCCTCTTTATGTCCTGAAAGACCTAATTCAAAAAGCATTTCGGGAAAATGGATATTCCTGCGAAAGGCTGTCAGTTTTTTATTTTCACGATCACGTACTTCAACCCGCAACCCATCACGCTTTAAAAAGTTTATTACAGCATCTGTCATTTCCATGAATTCTTCTTTTGAAAAGTCTTTGCAATCAAAATCCAGATCTTCAGAGAAACGATCGATCCCTTTTACCAGTCTTAAATATGTTCCCCCAATAAAAGCTATCTTTTTAATAAATGGGGTTGTGGAAAGAAAATCCAGAATTAATAGCTGGATATATTCTTTCAGCATATATTTTTGAAATGAGGCGTTCTCTCTTATTTCTGCGGGAAAGAAGTTTTTTATCAATTCCAGTTGCATCATAAGCCGTATGTATTTTTTAATAGTTTCACCCTTTTTTGGAGAGCTTTATTTTTAAATTTTGACAGGTAATCTTCCAATCGTTGGAGATCGAGTTCATCCATTAAAAAATCCTCGTCAAGTCGTAAATCTTCCATTTCCTGTTCTGTATTGTAAAAAGGATAGAGATACAGTAGGTCCAGCAAAGCCTTTTCGGGCTGGGCAAGTTGTAGTGACTGCCCATTGGCAACAGGTTTGATATCATAACCAAACATCAATTCCTTCCTGACACTTTTGTATTCGTACTCACCAAATTCATTTTTAAAACTTGCTGTTTTAAGCGAGGTAACGCTTGTTACCTGCACCACTGCTTCAGGTATCATTTCGTAGAATGCCAGGGCAGTATGTAAACTTATGTATGAAGGACGATAAATACGGTTTGCAAAGAACAGGGTAAAGTCAGGAGTGCTTTTGTACTCAGGGAATGTGTAATACCCCTGTCGTAATCGAATTAAAAGGCCTTTTTTTGTCCAACGGACAAAATTGTTCCTGTCAAAATCCGGCTTCCAGGCATAAACCTGGTGCGTATTAAAACACCCTAAATCAAACATCCTGTTTTTAAATTCCAGATAATTCATCGGCTTTTAAAATCTGTTGTCAGCTCATTTATTTCTATTCTGCATCAAAAATAGTGCATTTTAGAAATAAAAACAAATGGTTTTTGCCAGTTAAAAATTTTACTTTAGCTTTTTTGAATAAAACCCGTTTCTTCCGTCACTCAGTTCACACCAAATGGAAAACTGCAGCGGGATTTGTTTTACAGGCATCCGCGTTCCGTTTATATGGGCAAACTCCACCGGCCAAAGGGTGTAGGTTTCACCGCCATGGAGGTTTAGTCCGGTAAGTTTGTAATAGCCGTTCACCGTCATTTCAGCATTGAGGTAATCGAGCGAGTCGTTGTTGGATATTGTTAATTTTTCTCCGTCGAAAATTGCTGATGCATTCAGTTTTACCAGCGATTCGGTTTTATCTTTCCCGGGACGAAGGGCAAAAAGAAGCAGGGCGATGGCTGCCAGAACGGAGGTGATTAGTAGAATCTTGGTTTTTATTTTGTTCATTTTGAAAACTTTCTGTCTGTTTCTATTAAGGTAATAAGGTCAGAATTATCTAACAAAATGCACTCTGCTACTAAGGTTCAGAAATATAAAAATAAGGTTTTTTAGGTTTATTTACTTTTTAGGATTGATTTCTCTCAACTGTTCCATCACATTTTCTTTCCTTCTGCGTGAAACCGGGATTTGTTCCCCGTTTTTGAGTTTTAACAGACTGCCGGATTTCAGAAAGGCAACCACGTATTTCAGGTTGACCAGATGTGTTTTGTGTGCACGCACAAACCCGAATTCCTGCAGCAAGTCTTCGAACTCCACCAGCGTTTTGGCTACCAGCAGGTGTTTACCGTCGTCAAACCAAATATGCGTGTAATTTCCTTCGCCCTGGCAACGGACGATTTTGCCCACATCGGCATATTCGATGCGGTCGCCGGCAGGCAGTCCGATGCGGGGATTTCCGGGTTGACTCAGATTATGGTACAGTTGTTTCATCCGGTGGTTGTCCTGCTTTTCGCGGATGCGTTCGGCTACTTTTTCTACAGCAACTTTCAGGTCGTTGCGGTTGATGGGTTTCAGAATGTAATCGGCGGCGGAGAAACGAATGGCTTTGATGGCGTAGTTGTCGTAGGCGGTAACAAAAATCACTTCGAAGCTGAAATCCTGCAAATGCTCCAGCAGTTGAAACCCGTTGGCGCGGGGCATCTCGATGTCGAGAAAAACCAGGTGAGGCGGCTGCTCCCGGATAAACGACAGCGCCGTTTCCACCGAAGCCGCTTCACCCAGTACCTCCACCTCCGGGCAATACTCCCGCAGGATTCCTGCCAGGTTCTCCCGCCCGTGCTTTTCGTCGTCAACAATGATGGATTTGAGTTTCATGTTTTACTTTTTCTTAGGAACCTGCTGCACTGGCATGGCTTGTTTTATATAATAATGCACCGACGAATCGGGAACATAAATGGGCATATTGGAAGGAAAATCAGGACGCACAATGACTACCGGCATACGGAAAGGGTCATCAGTTTCTTTTTCAGGTAAAATTTCAGGAGTAAACGAAAACTCAGGAATTCCCGGAAAAGTATCAGCAAGAAACAGGCTGTCGGGTTGCGGCTTAAACTTTGGCGAAATTTTAAACTGGTTGAAACGCTCCCGGTTCTTTTTGTTTTGACGATTTTCTGTTTGGGCGGAAAGTGAACCCGACAGAATAAGGATTGTGGTTATAAAAAGTAAAGTTCTCATTTTAGTTTTATTGAAAAGATATTTCTCCACCGCAAAAATCACACCAACAGCGCAATGAATTTGAACATTTGTAACAGGTTACGTTCGGACTACTTTTTCAGACATCGGCTTACCATTTCCATGTTCTTGCATTTGCTCTCAATTATTTTCTTTCATCATTTTTTTCGGTATTCACCTGTTGCTGCTCAACCACGCTTTCAAGAATGGCTTTAATGTTTTCGCTTTCTATAATTTTTAATCCTAACCGTTCGCTGGAAATCCCATTTTTCAGCTTATAATCGTATTCTGCCATTTCATTTTTTAATATTGTTTCTAAACATTTGAAGTCGATAGTTTCTGAATGAATTAATTCCTCAGCAACTTCAAGTAAATGTGAGGAGACAAAAAATAAACTGCTTTTTATTGCTGCCAGCGATTTTATTATTAACAGCGTAGCTTCAAATGCATCTTTCACATTGGTGCCACGGAACAATTCATCAAAAATTACCACAAGGTTTTTGTGGGTTTGCAAATTAATGGCCATCTCCTTCACTCTTTTTACTTCTGAATAAAAATGACTGAATCCAAGATTAATGCTGTCAGCTAAATTGATGGTTGTAAAAAGGCCGTTCTGAATGGAAGTTTTAAACGTTCGTGCCGGAACAGGAAACCCGATGTGGGATAGATATACCAACAATCCGACTGTTTTTAGGAAAGTCGATTTTCCCGACATGTTTGGACCGGTTAAAAAACACAGGTTGGTTTTTATCGAAAAGCTGTTGTAAACCGGGTCATCAAGAAATGGATGGTAACAATCTGTTGCTTCAAAAACAGGTTCCGAACCTTTTACATATTCTGGTAAGGAATAATTCTTTTGATGCATCAGACCGGACATTGACTGCAAAACATCCAATTCGTATATTTTATCCAGCAATTTCCTGAACTCTGTTTTCTTTTTGACTCTGAATAAGTTATCGAGCCTGCTTATGGTTAACGAACCCAGACTTTGCATTTTTTCAGGCGGATTCTCAAGAATTTTACTGATTGTTTTTTGCTTTAAAAAAACCTCAAGTTGGTTAAATACGCCTTTCAATGATTCAGGAACAGCATTATCCGCAATTCCGGCAAGAAATTCCTGCAGATCAGAGAGTATAAATATGGTGCTATACACTCCATTTGTTATGATGTAATAATCTCCGTCAGGATTTATTTTATTCAGAATTCCGTCTTTTGTGGCATCAAGAATGTTGTCCCGTAATGGCATTCGCCGGTTTTTCAGATAGTGTTCCACAAAGTCGAATTGCCGTTTCCTCAATTTGAGCTTCGTATTTAAATGAAAGAAAAAAATGATTTGTTGCTTTCGTTGCTCCAGAAATTTAATGTCTGCTACAGGAAACCGGAAGTATTTGTGCAAAACTTCACTTCCCCCTTTCGTTTCCGTGCAGCTGTAACAATCAAATATGGAGTTGGCTCTCCCCCGTATCGGGAAGAGTTCCAGATCATTTAACGTTTGGTTATCGATGAAGAATGTCATTTTAACCGGTGTTTTTGTCTTATCCCAGGGACAATCTCTAACAGACTGGTATTCTGTCGGAATACCTTGATGAGTGTCTGTTTTTTCAATCTTCCAAATTCTCCTCAAACATCTTTTTCAATTCCGTATTGGATGAGGCAAAATAGACTTTGTCTTTCAATACAGAACCGTCTTTGCCAACCAAAACGTAGTGTGGAATTCCGCTTACTTTAAACCGGGCAGCCATTTTGTTCCACTCATCCTGTGTCAGGTAATAATGTTCGCCATTGATATCGGGCAACAACATCTCCCAGGTTTTCTTTGGCGACGACGGATTGGTAAGGTAAACGAACCTGATTTTTTTGTCCTTCAATTCTTTTTTCAGCGGTTTTATCTGTTCCATTCCCGAGCGGCAGGGACCACACCAGGTGGCCCAGAAATCCACAAAAACCAGGTTTCCTTCGTATTTTTTCATGATGGTATCGAACAGATCGCCGCCTATTGCATCGGGTGTTTCATTCACCACAAAACCCGATTTGTTTCTGAATGCTTTTTCTTTCCGGGAAATTTCTTTTTCAAGTTCAGCGCTTTGATCCAGCAAATAATCAACGATAAATGGACTTTCAATGTCACTGCGCAGGTTTTCAATTTGATAATCAGCCAATGGTTCAAAACTTGATTCCATTCGCTGTGAAATATCCTGTGCATTCATGATGTCCAATGCAAATCCTGAATCAAATCCAAAATATTCCCTGAATCCTTCCTTGCGTTTTTGTTCCCGTATATTATTTATTTTTTCCAAAGTGATTTCTCTGTAAATCTCCTCGTATTTCGCTCTGAATTCTCTGTACTCTGCCGAATCTTTAACCATAAATTTAGCCCTTTCTTCGTTCGTTTCGCATGCTGCCAGTCGGTTCAGCAATTCTTTACTTTGTGAATCCAAGGTGATTCCCGTTTTTTCAAAATCAGCGGCGGTAATATCATGGTCTCCAACAGATATTATTCCTGTTGGCCGCACAGGTTCCGAAAACTTTAACCGGTTAATGAAAAAGTAATAATCTCCTCCGGTGGTTAACGCCAGCGGATTATTAATCTCCTCAACTTCAATAAAATTAAAAAATCCGCTGTCCAGCTCTTCGTTTTTAAGCGGAATTTCCCGTTGATCGCGCGGCACATTATGCTTCATTCGATAAGCCGAAGTGCGGTTCATGTTATAGGAAAGAATATTTTGAGCACTGTTGTAGGCAATCTGCATTTCTTTGATTTGCTGTGCCTTTTTACATACAGGATTGTTTTGAATGTATTCCTTCAGCGCATCCTGTTCTTTTCTTTTAATTTCCAGGTTATATTCTTTGTATTGTTCCGGCGACATATCCAGAATTTTTTCATGCATATCGTTGTAATCAAAATACCGGATACCTTTCATTGCCATTAAATCGCTGTTTACCTTTGCTGTAACACCCATAAACAGATTTCCCGGCTCCGGATCATCATGGTACCTTGACAAGTCGAAAAACTGAAAGGTAGTTTTGCCCGGTTCAAAAAAGATATTTTCATTGGCCCCCATAAATCTGACAAACAACAATTGCGGATAAAGCATGGGAATACTTGCAGAAAATGTTCCGTCGTCGTTTATCGTAATCAGATAGGATTCCTGTCCGGTTGAGAGAACGTTATTTACATAGACCATTCCCGTTTCCCCCATCCACGGATTATAGCCTTTTATGTAACCCTTGTAATATGCGGTGTCCTGCTTAAAAACGGGCAACTTAAATTCTTCGTCGTCTGGAATTACATAACCGGGATTGTTTGTCAGAGCCTTGCTAAACAATTCCAGGTTAGCCTCATCCGGGCCGATAAGCAGTTGGTCTCCTTTTGGTTTTGCTACCAGCTTTTTCTTTTTGCCCTCTTTTTGAAGCATCAACTGGTAAATATCCTCCTTTTGACTGATGAGTACCTGCTTCCAGATTTCGCTGTCGTAAATCACCACATCGTTGTAAAAGCCGTACATCCATTCGTTACTGCCGTCGGTGCGCAACCAACTGCCGAGTAAATCTTCCGGAAAAATAGAGAATTGTTCTCCGGGAACCAGTTCAATGCCAAATATTTTCCACTGATCTTCCATATAATCAATGGATTGAACATCTTTACCAACCGGAGGGAAATAAAGGGTGTATTCATTAATGCCACTTTCCGGTGTAAAATGTTCAGTATCGATCTCAATTCCTTTGGCGCTTTTCACGTAAAGTTTTTCACCGCCGTTACTATCCTGGATCCAGGTTTCCTTTGGAATGCGAATCCACATGTTCGGTGCAAAATGCACCCTGAAATCCATTACAGTGGCGGTATCGTGCAATTCAACTTTTAAAATTTTAATGTACGGAGCATTGGTGCCTTTAAATTCGGGCCATTCGATTACTTTTTGTGCATGGCTAAAAAGGATGAGACTGAGAAATGCGAAGGTTACGATTAATTTTTTCATGGTAGTAATTTTTGGTTTTTGGTACGAAATTGCGGTATCAAGATAACGATAATCCAATAATTTTTAGTACTGTACGATATAATTTAACAATATTTTCTTTTAATTTGGAACTATTCTAAATTCTTCACGCAGAGAATACATATATAATAATTTCCATTTTTTTTAAAATTTATTTATTCAATTCCCATTTTTTGCTTAACCATCGGAAATAAATCGATGCTTTGATTTGATTTATACAACACCACATTGGAACCCGTTTCAAGAACATACATCAGTTCCTGCTCTTTGGCCACCTCATCAATAGCTTCCATTGCTTTTTCGTAAAGTGGATTAAGTAATTCCTGATACTTCTGCTGAATTTGTTGCTGGGCATTCATCTGATATCCTTGAATACGTTCCTGTAAATTCTGCAATTCGGAAATTTTCGTGTTGCGTTTCAGTTCAGAAACCTCCTGTCCCATTTGTTCCAGCTCCTGCAATTTGGCCTGGTAATCTTTCTGCATTTCGCCCAGAATATCTTCCAGGTCGGTTTGGAATTTGGTGAATTCGATTTCTGTGGAATCACGCTCCGGCATCACCTGAAGCAGTGCCTGCAAATCGATGTGCCCGAATTTTAAGGTTTGGGCGTTTCCAACTGTTGCAATAATAGAGAAAAGAACTGCAACGCAAAAAGGAGTAAATTTTCTCATGATTGTTGATTTTTAGTTATTTGCAGTAAAGTTGAGACAATCATCTAAAAAACGAACTTAACAAAAGTTAAAAATCGACATACAATATGTTAACTGTTTTAAACAAAGCTCCATTTATCTAAATTTCTGTTAATCCTTGTTTCTATTTCTCCTCCGGCACCCAAATCTCCACCCGCGTGCCGGTTGTTCCGTTTTCATTCAGATCGGTAATTTGCAGCCGGTATTTTTCGCCCTGTTTTTCCTGCAGAATTTTCAGCCGCTCCTGCATCAGTTTGGAGCCTTTGCCGTTTTTGTTTGTACCCAGATTTTGTGCCGCTGTCCGGCCAATGCCGTTATCTTCGATAATGATTAAAATGCCGTCTTTGGAAGAAGTATGCGCTAAGCGGTTCGGAACCGCTAAACGCGTGTGCTCTGTCTGTTTACTTTCTTTCAAAACTTCAATCTTCAGCTTCCGCTCTCCCTCTTTATGCTGCAAGCCGTGTATTACTGCATTTTCGGCAAAGGGCTGCAGCAGCATCGACGGAACTGGTGTGTTGTGGGGGTCGATCCCTTCGCTTACTGTTATCTGAAAATTGAAATCGAAACGTAATTTTTCGAGGTTGAGATACTGTTGCACCATCTCCAGCTCTTCGGCCAGCGATACTTCCTCTTTTTCGGAGTTTTGCAGCACTTTGCGGATGAGTCCGGCAAAATCGGCCAGATACAAATGGGCCTCGCGGCCCTTGTTTTGCTGCACCAGGTTTTGCACCGAGTTGAGGCAGTTAAACAAAAAATGGGGGTTCATCTGCGACCGGATGGCTATGAGCTCCAGCTCGCGCAAACGCCGCTGCTGCTCTTCCTTCCTGAACCGCTTCCGAACCCGCCATTTCCAGATAATAAATCCGGTAACCAATAAAATGATAACAATAAGAAGTAATAGTACTATGAATTGAAGCTGCGATTTATTGAATTCCTTTTTTTGCAAAAAGCTTTCATTTGCCAGTTCAAATGCCTCTTTTTCGTCAATATCATAACCTACAAGTTTTCCATTCTTATCGTAAACAATGTACAGTGTATTGGAACGCAAAAATATATCATCCAGCGTCGTTTCATTATTCAGCAAAAGCAGTTGTTCCGCAATCGGTTCAGCTCGTTCCATGTAATCCTGCCATTTCGCCAGATTATCGCCCTCCATTATCATAACATATTGAATATCCGGATTATTTGCCGCCTCCCGGTCAAAATCGTAGCGGTAAGTTCCCCAACGTTCGTTAATATATAAAACTGTCGGTTTGCCTTTTAACACCTCGTCCAGTTTTATGGTACTTCCATCGGGTTTATAAAATTTAGTTTCAGGAATGTAGTTTTCATCTTCCCAGTTAAGGCGAATATCACGAAACACTTGAAGATGTTGCTTAAAATATTCGCTGTAAGATTGGTTTATAAGCTGATTAATTAATTTTAATGCATCCTCTAATGATTCATAAGACGCCGAAGGAACTGCAGGTGCAATATCTTTTTGTGTCATGCTGCTTACAATTCGATAAGCCAATACGCGGTAGAATATTGAACCACCCAATATCATTTTCCCTATTTCAAATTCTTCCTGAAAACTTCTCTTGCTCCTGTCGTAAATTCCGGTAACTTTTACCCGGCTCAAGTTATTCAAATAATAATGGAAATAGTAAATGGAAAGCCTCCTTGAAAAAATACCATAATCATTGTAATAATCATGTATATCAAAATCATTTATTTTTTCTTCAGCTATTTTCAGCATTTCCCTTTCAATTATTAACTCATCTTCATTTTTTTGTTTACCCGAAATAACCGTTGAATAATATCTGTTCAGGAATGCGAAATAATGTAAATATTCTAATGCAATTAATTCATTCCGAATAAAGGGAATGAGAATATCATTGAGTGAAATATTATTCGTTTTTGTATAAGCGTCAAAAACTTCACCCAATTTTTGTACTTCATCAAAATCATCTTTGGTTATGATTTGGTATGGTCTGACATCAAATAATGGCTTCATTTCTTTATAGAGATAACTCATTAACCTATTTGCAGTTGCATTGGTCCCTGAGATTTCCCAGGGTGAATTCTCTTTTGCACCAGAATATGTAACGATGATTGTGTCAGTTGGTCCTACAACCAGATAAAGCATTCTGTTCTTGTATTCTACTGCATTATTCCAAAGTGAAACTAAAGTGGGTCCTTGTAATTTGGTTTGAAAAGTTACTTCATTATTATCGTTCAATTTTAATACTTTCATTGTATTTTCCAGGCTATAAGGATTATCCATATAATACAATGTAATAAATGAATCTTTGGGATTATCTATGGAATATTTAAACGTAAACAGGTCTTTACCTGTTTGGAATTCCTCTAAAAATATGGTTTCCTTTTCAATAAGTCTCGATATGTTATCTGCAGTTCTTATCCTCCTTAATTTATTATTAATCGAATCATGTTTTGCTTCGTAGTAAAGTAATGGGAAACCATGCTTTTTGCTTAATTCCACCTTTGAATATGTTGTTCCGGGTTGAGTTATTTCCTTACCTTGAGTATATTCCTCATTTTTATTGAGTTGATAAATCTTGTTCAGAAACGGACTTTTTAAACCATTTTCTGTTTTTAAGGAATTATTAAAATACACGATGAATTGATGTACTTCATGAATATTAATTTTTTGCCAGATTGTGCTGTCCTGCTGGAAATAACCAATTCCTTTTTCAATGAACTGTTTGTTAAAACCTTTAGCTATCATCATCATTTCTACTTCTTCAAGGGCTTCTTGTCGATTTATAAACTCAGTATTATTACTTTCTAAATCAACTCTATACCTTAGACCAGTTAAAGACAAAAGTCTGCTAACTTCATTTATTGGCTTAAATCGTTCATTAACATCACTTACAACAGGTGGAAATTTAGAATTTATTATTGATTTTACTTTTGAGAACTGATCCTCACGACTGCCAGAGACAGCTTTAGATAAAAACACTAAGTTTTTTCCTTCAAAATGTTCTATTTCAACATGAACTTTCCCATTGCTTTTATGCTTTACAGTTGGTTTCCCAAACATATCAAATTCAGTAATTGTTAATTTCGATTCAAAAACATATGTTTTTCCTTCTTCTACATTCAGTTTTATAATTTCTTCCTGAGAAAAAGAAGTTAAACTGACAAACAGAACAGCGATAATGAATGGTATTCGCGATGTTTTCATACCTGTTGAAAATTGGTTTACCCAAAGGTGGCATGAAAAAACGAAATAAAAAAGAACAATTTATTAAACGGTGGGTTTGGGTTATTAAACGGTAAAAGTGAAATGTAAAATCAATGTCTTTTCATCAGATAATCTGAGCACAGAATCCGTAATGTTTTTTCAAAAGAAATAAAAACTGCATCGCTATTTTCCAAGTTCATCTTCCAAATTTCCCTTAAAAACCGTAAGTTTGAAACCAAAGAATTTAAATGAACAAATCAATGAAAAACCGGCATTTCATTCTTCCTGCAATTTTACTTGTACTTTTTTCAAACTGCCATCGAATTATCGAACCCGAAAAAACCAATCCTTCGCTTACGTTGTGGTACGACCAACCCGCCGCTGAATGGACCGAGGCGCTTCCCGTGGGAAACGGACGCATTGGCGCCATGGTTTACGGCGAATCGGAAAATGAAACCATCCAGTTTAACGAAGAAACCCTTTGGAGCGGACAGCCACACGATTATGCCAACGAGGGTGCACACAATTATCTGGAGGAAATCCGGCAACTTTTATGGGAAGGGAAACAGCACGAAGCGCATGAACTGGGAAACCAACATTTCATGTCGCAACCCTTTGGCCAGCTGAGTTATTTGCCCTTCGGAAACATAGAACTGAATTTCCCCGGCCACCAAAATGTTACCTCTTACAGGCGGCAACTCGATTTGGGAAATGCCGTTTCATCGGTTTTTTATGAAGTGGACGGTGTGCAATTCAAACGCGAAGTTTTTGCATCGGAACCGGCCCAGGCACTAATCATCCGGCTGGAGGCTTCTGAAAGCAAAGCGTTAAATTTTGCTGCCGGCCTGAATTCACCCCATGAAGAATACGAAGTTACGGTGGAAGACAACCAGATTATTTTGCGGGGAAAAGCCAACGATTACCATAATGAGCTGGGTCGCGACGGAAATCCCTACCCCAAAAGCAAACTTACCTTTGAAGCACGGTTACGAATTGAACATGAAGGCGGCGGACTGGTTCATTATGACGATTCCATTGCAGTGGTGAATGCGCGCAAAGCCACGCTTTTCCTGGTGGCAGCCACAAGTTTTGTGAACTATGACGACATCAGCGGAAATCCGAAAGAACGCTGTAGTAATTACCTGGCTAACCTGGAAGGCAAACCTTACCAAAAACTTAAAGATGATCACATTTCCGATTATCAGGACTTATTCAACCGCGTTTCGCTCGATTTGGGCAGTTCTGAAATTTCCGAACGCCCGACAGACCAGCGGCTGACATCGTTTTACGAAGATGAAGACCCCAGTCTGGTGTCGCTGCTTTTTCAATACGGGAGGTATCTGCTTATTTCCTCATCGAGGACCGGAACGCAGCCCGCCAACCTGCAGGGCATCTGGAACGACCGAATGGCACCGCCGTGGGACAGCAAATACACCATCAATGTCAATGCTGAAATGAACTACTGGCCGGCAGAAATGACCAACCTTTCGGAATGTGCCGAACCGCTTTTTTCGATGGTGGAAGACTTGTCGCAAACCGGACAGAATGTGGCCAAAGAACATTACAACCTGGAAGGTTGGGTTGCACATCACAACACCGACCTGTGGCGGGGTGCAGCACCTATAAACGATGCCGACCACGGCATCTGGCCAACCGGAGGCGCCTGGCTGAGTCAGCATTTATGGTGGCACTACCAGTACACCGGGGATAAAGGATTCCTGAAAAGCAGGGCATTCCCGGTGTTAAAGGAAGCTTCGCGGTTTTTTGCTGACTACCTGGTTCCCTGGCCCGAAAACCCGGAATGGCTGGTTAGCGGACCGAGCAACAGTCCGGAGCTGGGCGGGTTGGTAATGGGCCCAACCATGGACCACCAAATCATTCGCGAATTGTTTACCAACACCATTGAAGCGGCTGAAATCTTAAATGTAGATGAAGAATTTGTTGCCATGCTGGAAAGCAAGCGCGAAAAAATTGCGCCCAACCAAATTGGCAAACATGGCCAGTTGCAGGAGTGGCTGGAAGATGTGGACAATCCGAACGAAAAACACCGGCATGTTTCGCACTTATGGGGACTGCATCCCGGCGATGAAATTCACCCCATAACCACACCCGAACTGGCTGAAGCGTGCAAAGTAACGCTTTCGCACCGCGGCGACGGCGGTACCGGCTGGTCGCGGGCATGGAAAATCAACTTCTGGGCGCGCTTGCTCGATGGCGACCATGCGTTTCTGTTGCTGAAAAACCTGATGGTGCCTTCGAAAAGCGAAGAAACCAACTACAAAGATAAAGGCGGACTTTACTTCAACCTGTTCGATGCACATCCACCCTTTCAAATCGACGGGAATTTCGGAGCTACTTCGGGAATTGTGGAAATGCTGTTACAGTCGCATCTGCGCGACGGAAACGGTGATTTTTACCAGGATTTGCTGCCGGCGCTGCCTTCCAAACTGCCCAACGGAAAAATTTCGGGACTGAAAGGCCGCGGAGGATTTGAACTGGATATCACATGGGAAAATGAAAAACTGCTTGCAGTGAAAGTAAAATCACTTCTCGGAAATAAGCTTATTCTGAGGCATCAGGGTAAAACAATTTCAAGAGAAACAACAGCAGGCGAAACATTATTGCTTGGCCCGGGAGATTTTTCGTGAAGGATGGAAGCCAATAACTGAAATTTTTCTACCTTTATTATCTGAAACCGGGAACAAAAAATTATGGGCAATTCTGCATTAAAAAACGACCAGGAAAAACTTTTCGATGAACTGATTGAAGTCAAGTTGCTGTACAAAGCAAAAGAAAGAACCTGGAAACAAATTACCGAAGAAAATTCTGATTTCGACAAGATTAAAAAGGAACTTTCAGCATTAAAAAAACGGATAAAAAAAATTGAAAAAAACATTTCAAGTTTCGGCGACAGTTTTTTCGATGTGTATGACAAAGAGTTGATTAAATTCTTAAGTGAAAAAGACATCCTCACATTAAGAGAGGAAATAAAAGAGGTGCGCACTTCGCTCGAAACCATGGGAGAAAATTGAGGATTCTGAATTCATCGGAATTATTTATCTGCTGTTTTCAGCAAAAAAATATACCTATTTATTCCAAAACAGCATTTGCTTTTTCCGTTTCAAAATCTGATGTTGACAGAACATGCAAATACATTCTAAATCAAGCGGAACACCACAAGAAAGTTAGTTTTTCTGAAGAGTTGGAAATTTTCATTAAACATTACCAGGAAACAATACGAAAGAAATTTGATTAGTGTTTTTTCAAGCCAGAAAAATGAAATCTACTCCTTCTTCATAATTTCTATTTAGAAGATTCTTTCGAATAAGTTCCCGAGCGCCGTGTTTGGCCACCGTAGGCACAATAAACATTTCTCCCGGCGGGGGAATCTCCGAAAAGTGCAACGTGGTTTTCTTTGTGGTTTTTCCTTTTACAATATCGATGTAACCCTGAATTTTCAGACCTTCGTTTTCCAGAAGCCGCGCCCGTTGCCGGGTTTTTCGTCCGGCGCCCCACACCCATATTTGAGGATGAAACGGGTTGTTCTGCTCCGACCATTTTCTGAAATATTCCGCCTTCACCCTAAAAAATGCTTCGGTGGAATACCTTTCATCAGTGCGGGTGAGCCGGGTGGAATAATCGTGCCACTCCAGCAATTGCAAAGGCAGTTTGGCCATTTTTACACCGGCATCCAGAAAGCGCAACTGCATTTCGTAATCTTC
>Ga0334892_1000312_pt1 | contig 68015 bp, 51 predicted proteins | sample GraSluR3_MG_4_FD_207213 | JGI IMG/M metagenome (GOLD analysis project Ga0334892, IMG submission 207213) | Sludge microbial communities from methane-producing bioreactor in Wageningen University, Netherlands - Granular Sludge_15_04-R3 | ecosystem: Engineered > Bioreactor > Anaerobic >...
CATCAGTTCTTCTTTCGATTTCCCTTTAATGAGCGGCCGTTCCGTTTTGGATTTAAGCAGGCGGCCAGCCAGAATTTTTGGATGGACATTCAGGTAAATGGTTTTACCCGTGCGGTTCATCAGGTCGATGTTATCGAAAAAGCAGGGAGCGCCGCCACCGGTGGCAATGACCACATCGGTAAATTCCGAAAGTTCTTCCAATGCTTTGCGTTCACGTTGGCGAAATCCCTCTTCGCCGTACTCTTCAAACAGTTGCGGAACCGTTTTGCAGTTCCGTTTTTCAATGTAGTGATCCATATCGATAAACTGGAGACCGGCATGTTTTGCCAGCTTTTTGCCCAGCGTCGATTTTCCACTTCCCATGTATCCTATCAGGTATATTCTCATTTATTGAACCTTCAAACAATCCCGAACTTTCAAACAATTTCAACCCCTCAAACCATCAAAACAACGACATTTGATTCGGATCCTCTTCTTTTCCGGGCCTTTTTACCTCGAAAGGAATATCGTTGTAATCATCGCTGTTTTTCTTTTTTTTCGTTTTTTCCTCTTCGATTTCTTCCACCGGCTTGTCGTGTTCATCTTTAACCACCGGTTCTACTTCTTTAACATTTTCAATGCGGTAGTTCGAGAGCCTTTTGCCTTTGGCTTTCCACGATTTTACGCTAATAAACTCAGCTACCTCAATAATTTCATTTTCGCGTTCGGCATGTTTTCCGCCAAATTCTATTTCCAGTCTGGGGTAACGCACCCAGGTAATACTCACCAATTTGTTGTCGGGGTGGTCGCCGATAAACCGTATGCGTTTCCCCTCGGTCTCGTCAATCTCGAACCGTTTTACGTAGTAAAAATTCTGTTCGGCATCGTAATAAACCACTGAAAGAATTTTTCCACAATCGAATTTTTCAATGGTCAGAATGTTCTGGTCGAAATGGTTACTGAGGTCGAAGTTGTACAGTTCAAGCTCTCCGTTTTTATAAATGGCCAGGATTTTTTCTTCTCCCGAGAATTCGCCGAGGTATTTTCCACGGTTGTCGGCATTCAGGCGCAACACATCTTCGTCGAACCAAATCTTCCGGCCACCTAAAGTTGAAACGCCTTTTTCCTTCAGCGATATTTTATGTACATCGTGTTTGGTAAGAATATTACCCATCGACTGCCGGCCTTTGATGGCCAGTTCGCCCATGTCCACTTCAAAGTTCAGCTTTTTGATGCGCGGTTTTGGTTTCAGCAAAATTTTCAGCGTTTCAGCTTCACCGTTTGGATTAGCCGAAAAGTAAGTGATGCGCGAGCCGGGAGTTCCTTTGGTAACATCATACTCTTTGTCGCGGGTAACGCCGGTAACTGAAAATCTTTTCATATAGCTGTAGCTGGTTTTACCGTCGCGGTAAACCACGTTGTATATGGTGCGTTTGTCGTTTCGTTTGAAAACGGCCAGGTGCAGCGGATTTTTACCGATGAAAGCCTTGTCGGAAACCTTGGTCACAAAGTATGTTCCGTCGCGCCTGAAGACAATAATGTCGTCGATGTCGGAACAATCGCAAATGTATTCGGCTTTTTTCAGGCCAATTCCCATAAATCCTTCCTTGCGGTCAACATACAGCTTTTCGTTTTTCACCACCACTTTTGAGGCCACAATGTTTTCGAAGCTCCTGATTTCGGTTTTTCTTTCGCGCCCTTTGCCGTATTTGTCTTTCAGGTGTCTGAACCACTGTATGGTATAAGCAACAATATTGTCGATGTTGTTCTGAACCTCTTCAATCTCATCTTCAATGCCGAGTATATTTTCATTGGCCTTGTCGGTATTAAACTTCAGGATTCTGGCCATTCGGATTTCCATCAGTTTGAGAATATCGTCGCGGTTTATTTCCCTTTTGAATTTTGGTTTCCAGGGTTCCAGCCGCTTATCGATGTGTGCCACCGCCTGGTCCATACTTTCCGAATCTTCAAACTTTTTGTCTTTGTAAATCCGTTCCTCGATGAATATTTTTTCCAGCGATGCAAAGTGCCAGGCTTCTTCCAGTTCCGATTTCCGGATTTCCAGTTCCAGTTTCAGTAACTTAAGGGTACTGTCGGTGGATCTTGTAAGAATTTCCTGTACGCCAATAAAGTGAGGTTTATCATCGTGAATAATACATGCATTTGGCGAAACGGAAACTTCACAATCGGTAAAAGCATAAAGGGCATCTATGGTTTTGTCAGATGAAACGCCTGGTGCCAGATGCACCAGAATCTCTACGTTTTGAGCGGTATTGTCGTCAATTTTTTTGATTTTGATTTTTCCCTTGTCGTTTGCTTTTATGATAGATTCGATGAGGGTGGTAGTTGTTTTTCCAAAGGGAATTTCTGTAATGGCCAGTGTTTTGTTATCACGCTTTTCAATTTTTGCACGCACTTTTAGTGTGCCGCCGCGTAATCCGTCGTTGTATTTGCTGCAATCGGCCATTCCTCCGGTGGGAAAATCGGGCAGCAGCTCAAACTCTTCTTCTTTCAGGTAGGCGATGGAAGCATCGATGAGTTCATTAAAATTGTGTGGGAAAATTTTGGAGGCCAGACCAACGGCAATTCCATCTACCCCCTGTGCCAAAAGCAACGGGAATTTTGCGGGCAGTGTAACCGGTTCTTTTTTACGCCCGTCGTACGAAAGTTTCCATTCGGTGGTTTTCGGGTTGAAAAGCACTTCCAGTGCAAATTTCGATAAACGTGCTTCGATGTAGCGGGGCGCTGCTGCCCCATCACCAGTAAGTAAATTTCCCCAGTTCCCCTGGGTATCAATCAGTAGTTCTTTTTGTCCCAGCCCAACAATGGCATCGCCGATGGAGGCATCGCCGTGCGGGTGGTACTGCATGGTTTGCCCGATGATATTGGCCACCTTGTTGTAGCGCCCGTCGTCCATTTCGCGCATGGCATGCATAATGCGCCGCTGAACCGGTTTCAGCCCGTCGTTTACGTAAGGTACTGCCCGCTCCAGAATAACATACGAAGCATAATCGAGAAACCAGTCGCGGTACATGCCCGGCAGATAGGTAATTTCCTCTTTTATGCCATCCGAACCCCTATCCGGAAGTTCTTCCGTATTCTCGCTATTTAAATTCTCTTCTGACATTTATTATATTGTGATTTCTATCTTTTTCGGATTTTGTCTTGTATCCCAAATCCTTAAAACAACAATATCTTCTGCTGTTATTTCATAAATTAAAAAATAACTACGTACTATTTTTATTCTTATGTTCTTTTTATTTGTTGGTTTTCCAATGAACGGAAATTTTAAAATTAATTGAAGTGCTTCTCTAAAAAACTTGTCAAGTTTCTTGCTGTATGCAACAGATTTGTTTCGTTCTTTCCAGTAACCAAGAATTTCTTTTCTGTCCTTTTGGGCTTGTATAACCCAAATTATTCGTCGAGCCATTCATCAATTTCTTTGTCAGCCTCATCGCTGTTTAAAATATTTCCGCTTCGGTATTGATTCATAGCTTCGTTTATGGCATTTAATTCTTCTTCTGAAAATTTATAAATATCTGTTTTAGATTCTTCATTTTCCACCAAACGATAGAGTTCCTGAAGAAGATATTCATTCTTCAACCGACTTATTTTTCCAATAAGCCTTTTTTTTATTTCTATCTCAGTCATCACTGCACCTTTTTAAATTTTCAAATTATGAAGTTACAAATAAAAAGTATCGTTTTTCATCAATGATTCCTTCTTTCAGGCTACCTCATCTTTTTCCACATACAAGTTATCAATAATGAAATCCTGCCTGTCGGGTGTATTTTTACCCATATAAAACTCGAGCATCTGCGAAACCGATTCATGTTTTTTCATCATCACCGGGTCGAGGCGGATCTCTTTTCCAATGAAGTTTCCAAATTCATCTGGAGATATTTCGCCCAGTCCTTTAAACCGGGTAATTTCGGGTTTTCCTTTCAGTTTTTTAATGGCTTCGCGGCGTTCTTCATCTGAATAGCAATAATAGGTTTTCTGCTTGTTTCTAACCCTGAAAAGTGGCGTTTGAAGGATGTAAACATGTCCTTTTCTGATTAATTCAGGAAAAAACTGAAGAAAGAATGTGATGAGCAGCAGACGGATGTGCATTCCGTCCACATCGGCATCGGTGGCAATAATGATTTTGTTGTAGCGCAAATCGTCTATGCTTTCTTCGATGTTGAGCGCTGCCTGCAACAGGTTGAATTCCTCGTTTTCGTAAACCACTTTTTTGGTCAGGCCGTAGGTGTTCAGCGGTTTTCCCCGCAAACTGAAAACGGCCTGGGTGTTCACATCGCGCGATTTGGTGATGGAGCCACTGGCCGAGTCGCCTTCGGTAATAAAAATGCTCGATTCCTCGGCCCGTTCATGTTTGCTGTCGAAATGAATGCGGCAATCGCGCAGTTTCTTGTTGTGCAGGCTCACTTTTTTAGCCCGTTGCTTGGCCAGTTTTTTAATGCCCGAAATGGCTTTGCGCTCGCGTTCCGATTCTGTTATTCGCCTGAGTAATGCTTCTGCAGTGTCGGAATTTTTATGCAGGTAATTATCCAGCTCCTTCTGTAAAAAATTACCCACATGGGCCCTCACCGATGGTCCGTTGGGGCCAATATCTTTTGAACCGAGTTTGGTTTTTGTTTGCGATTCAAATACCGGCTCCTCAACTTTTATACTCACTGCCGCCACAATGGAGGCCCTTATGTCGGACGGGTCGAAATCTTTTTTATAGAAGTCGCGGATGGTTTTTACATATACTTCGCGGAAAGCCTGAAGGTGTGTACCGCCCTGCGTGGTGTGCTGGCCGTTTACAAACGAGTAGTAGTCTTCGCCATACCGGTTTCCATGTGTTATGGCAATTTCTATATCGTCGCCTCTTAAATGAATAATCGGGTAAATGGAGTCGTCGTCTATGTTTTCTTCCAGCAGGTCGCGCAGTCCGTTGCGGGAATAAAAGCGTTCGCCGTTGTACTCAATGGTCAGGCCAGAGTTCAGGAAAGTATAGTTTTTTATCATATTCACCACATAGTCGCTGATGTAGTGAAAACTGCTGAAAACTTCGGGGTCGGGTTCAAAATTAACCAATGTGCCGTTGGGTTCATCGAGTCCTTTCAAATCCTTCTCGTTGGTGATGTTTCCCTGGCTAAATTCAATTTCTTTGGCCACCCCCTCGCGAATCGAGCGAATGGTAAATTTGGAGGAAAGGGCATTTACCGCTTTAATCCCAACGCCATTCAACCCCACCGATTTTTTGAAAACCTTTGAATCGTATTTGGCTCCGGTGTTCATTTTGCTGGCCACATCCACCAGTTTTCCAAGTGGAATTCCGCGGCCAAAATCACGGACAGTAACTTTGTCGTCTTCAATTTTGATGGTGATTTTTTTTCCGTTCCCCATCATAAACTCGTCCACTGAGTTGTCCATCACCTCTTTCAGCAGCACATAAATGCCATCGTCGGCAGTAGTGCCGTCACCCAGCTTCCCGATGTACATGCCCGGCCGTTTCCGGATATGCTCCTGCCAGTCGAGTGTGCGTATCGTTCCTTCGTCGTAATTCGGAGTCATTTTTTCCTGAATTTTGGCACAAATATAACCAAAACGGTGTGTTTTTGTGCCGGCAAGTTACCACCAATAACTAACAGCTTAAGGTTGAAAAGTTTGGAGAAACAACATTTTGAAATGTGAAAAAAAATTGTGGAAAGCAGCTAACACTGTGAGGTGCTTATCTGCATTTCCACAAATTTGTATTTTAGCTATACGCTTTTTTCTATGTTCCACACAAACGCCCTGACGCCAACTTCCTCGTGAATTTTATCGAGTTTTTCAACGGCATCGAGCAAAGTATCTACTTTTTCATCAGGAATTATGGTAAGTGCAGCCGAGTTCATTTCGGGCCAGGTATGCGTGCCCATGCGCGGTTCGCCGGTATTTGTTCCCCGGCCCCTGACTTCACTAAACCAGGTATAGCCTCTTATTTCCAATGTGTCGAACATGTATTCCACACGCTCGGTATTGGTTTGATTGAATACGATCATTACTGCTTTCATTTCCATGTTTTTAATTTTTTCCGTTTTCAAGAAAACGAATTTGTTTTACAACATTTTTCTTTTTATCGCGCTCGCCATGGTGTGCCAGTAAACCATACATTACCGGAACAATCACCATGGTAACCATAGTGGAAAAGACAAGGCCGCCAATTACGGTAATCCCCATAGGCCGCCATATTTCGGCTCCTTCTCCGGTGCTGAGCGCCAGTGGAAGCATCCCCAAAATGGTTGTTGCAGCGGTCATCAGAACCGGGCGCAGACGTGATTTTCCGGAAACGGCTATGGCTTCATAAAGATCCATTCCCCGGTCGCGCATGAGGTTGGTAAAGTCGATGAGCACAATTCCGTTTTTCACCACAATCCCAATCAGAAGTACCGCTCCAAGTGCAGCCACAAGGCTTAGCGTGGTTCCTGTAATAAACAATGCCACAGCTACTCCTGTAAATGCAAAAGGAATGGAGAACATGATAACAAACGGCATGGTGAACGACTCGAATTGCGAGGCCATTACAATGAAAACCAGAATCAAACTGATTAACATCAGCAGGCCTAAATCCATAAATGATTCCTGTTGGTCTTCGTAGGCCCCGCCAACGTTTAGCAACACCTCCTGCGGAAGTTCAATGTCTTCCAGTTCTGCATTTATCAGACCAGCCAGTTCGCCCAAAGCAATCCGGTCGGGTTTGGCCGAAACGGTCACCAACCTTTCGCGGCGTTTGTGCTCGATGTTTGGCGGCGACCAGTACTCTTTTATTTCGCCGAGTTCTTTCATTTTTATACGTGCACCTGCCGGGGTAATAATGGAAAGTTCTTCCAAATCGGTAATCGAACTTCGAAATTCCTCTTTCAACCGGACCCGGATATCGTATTCTTCACCTTCTTCTTTATATTGGGAGGCAATCATCCCGCTAATTCTGTTGCGAATGTTTATGGATACCTGAGAAGTTGTAAGTCCGTGCAGTGCCAGCTTGTCGCGGTCGAGCACAAACTGTAGTTCAGGCTTGTCTTCTTTACGGCTTACCTGCACATCGATAGCGCCGGGTACCGATTCAAGTTTCTGCCTGACCTCTTCGGCAAGCGCATTGGTAGTATTAAAATCGTATCCGAATATTTCCACATCAACGGTATTTGAACTACCACCAAATCCCTGTCCTCCGGTTTCCACACTAAAATTAATTACCTCGGGCAACGCGGCAATTTCTTCTCTGATTCCGGCTGCAATATCCCATACCGATCGTTCACGTTCACTGATATCTGTAAGGCGCATCATGATGTTAATCATGTTTGAACCTGTTGTGGAAAACAGGGAGAACATGCTTCCTTCGTCGTCGGAACCAGATGAAGCAGCCATGATTTGTACCTCCGGATATTTTTCCCGAATCACATTTTCAAGATACCGGGTGGTTTTAATGGTTTCTTCCACACGGGTACCGGTTTGCAATTCAATTTCTATGCTCATACTGCTTTGGTCTGACTCGGGCATAAAGTCGGTTTGAATATATTTAAACAGGAACATGGATCCAACGAATATGGCCAGGGCTGTTAACAAGGTAAACAGTTTGTGACGCAGTGCCCACCTCAGGGTTTTTTCATAAAAATTATCGAGAAATCTCAAACCGGTGCCAATGGTACGGTCGTAACTAAAAGCCGATGGTTTTCCCTTTTTCACCCGCAACCGCAGAAATTTGGATGCCAGCATAGGTGTGAGTGAAATGGCTGCCAGTGTCGAGGTCACCACGGTAATGGTAACAATCCAGCCCAGCTGATTGAAAATAACGCCGGTCATTCCACCCACCAAGGTGAGCGGGAAGAATACCGCCACTACCACCAGCGTGGTAATAATTACGGCCAGCCACACTTCGTTGGTTGCATAAATGGCTGCCTCGCGCGGTGTGGCACCACGCTCCACATGCCGGGTTATGTTTTCGAGCACCACAATGGCATCGTCAACAACCATTCCTATGGCAATGGAGAGGGAGGTTAACGAAATTACATTTATTGAACTTCCGGTTATGAAAAGATATAGAAATGCCACAATCAGCGAGATGGGAACCGTGAGCACAATGATAAACGTTGCGCGCCACCTTCCTAAAAAGAACAATACAACCAACACCACAAACAACATCGCCCACATGAGTGTTTGGGAGAGGTTGTTGATGGATCCTTTGATGAAATCGGAGGTGTCCATTATGAGGTTGATTTTCACATCCGGTGGAAGGTCTTTCTGGAGTTCTTCAATGCTTTTGCGCACCTCGCGGGCTATTTTTACTGTATTGGCACCCGACTGTTTCATTACAAACATTCTGAGTCCGGTTTCTCCATTTATTTTTTCATCGAGCGAGAGGTCTTTGATGGAGTCACGAACCACTGCAACATCCCGTATGTAAACAGGTTTTCCGGCCATGTTCCCAATCACCAGGTTTTCAATACGTGAACTTGCATTGAATTCACCCTGTACACGCAACTGATAGTCGAGCTGGCCCATTTTTACGTTTCCCGAAGGCAGGTTCATATTTTCGGAAGCAATGGTATTGCCAATCTGCTCAATGGTAAGACTGTAGGCATCGAGCAGGCGCGGGTCAGCATCAACATAAACGACCCGGCGCGGGGCGCCCATCATACCAATGGACCCGATACCCTCGATTCGGTTCAGTGGGTTAATAATTTTCTCATCCAGCAATTTTTCCAGTCCCGGGTAACTTTCCTGAGCTGTAACTGCATAAAACACAATGGGCATCATGCTGGTGTTAAACTTGAATATCTGCGGACGTTCGGCCTCCTCGGGCAAAACATTGATGGTAAAATCAATCACATCCCGGATATCATTGGTAGCTTCGTCGAGGTTGGAGCCCCATTCAAATTCAAGATTAATAATGGAAAGATTGTCTGTTGAAACAGAAGTAATCTCCTTCAAATCATCTACAGAGTTGAGGGCATCTTCGATGATACGGGTAACGTTTTGTTCAATATCGCTGGCATTGGCTCCCGGATAAGTTGTCATTACCGAAATGAACGGGGGATCCATTTCAGGATACAAATCGATGGGGATTTGAACCAGCGAGTAGAGCCCCATTACCACCACTGCTATGAAAATCATGAACGTGGTAATTGGCTTATTTACTGCATTTTTATAAATACTCATAATGTTTATATTCGTTTTAATGAATGGAAATGAGGATGGTTACCTTCTGACTTCTACCCGAACACCATTGAGCAGGCGGGCCTGGCCACTGATAATTATATTATCGCCGGGTTCCAGTTCATCTGAGAAAACTTCAATGTTGTCGTCATACCTTTTGCCAATGGTAACCGTTACCCGGCGGGCAATACCGTTTTCTTCCTTAAACAGATAGCGTTCGTTGGAGCCCTGTACTTTTAAAACAGCCATACTGGGCAGAAGAATGGCCTCTTCCTCATCGAGATCGAAGGTAACGCGTGCAAACATTCCCGGACGCAGCAGGCCTTCGCGATTGCTGATGATAACTTCGGCATTGAATGTGCGGTTTGTGGCATCGATGGTTGGGTGTACCCGTTCAACACGTCCGGAAAATGGTTGATCGGGGTAAACGTCGATTTTAATCTCTGTTTCCATTCCGTTTTTTACCAGCGGAAAGTATTTTTCCGAAAGCGGAACGATGGCTTTCAGCCGGTCGATTTGAACCAGCGACAACACGGCTGCTTTTCCGGCTTGCGTATTTGGAGCACCCGAATACATTTCTCCCGGTTCGAAATACCTTCCTGAAATAACTCCGTTAAATGGAGCCAGTAACTGAGTGTTCTCTTTCAGAAAATCAACATTTGATTGGGCCACTTCGTATTGTGTTTTCAACTGGTCGTATTGCTGTTGGGGCACACTTCCGTATTTTGCAAGCGTGTCGAGCCGTCTGAAATCGACTTCAAGGTTTTTTAACTGAATCTCGGCCTGATGAAGCTGGGTGCGATCCATTTGTACCATCAGTTTACCTGCTGAAACGCGATCGCCCACATCGGCAAAAATGCCTTCAATCCGCCCGGGTTGTGCCGGGGCCAGATGAACTTCTTCGTAAGCCATTAATGTGGCCGGGTATTCAACCGAACGGGCAACGGTTTGCATCTGAAGTTCCATAACCCTTACTGCTTCTTTTCTGTCGGCAGAATTTTCAGCCTGGCTGGTAGCCGATTCTTCCTGTTGTTTGGGAGTACAAGCACTTAAAATGGCCAGTGCCAAAGTAAATGCGACAGTTAATTTTTTAATCTGTTTCATCGTTATTGTCTTAATTGTTTACTATTTTTCCTGTAAGTGTATTCAATGCGTTTTGTGCCTGCAACACCTCGAGCATGGCAGTGAGGAACTGCGATTCGGCCTGCAGGTAGTTGTTGTCGGCTGTGGTTAATTCCAGGCCCGAAATCATCCCCTGTTCATATTTGCGGCGAAGGTTTTGATACACCTCGCGCGAAACCTCCACGTTTTTTTGTTGAACCCGGTAACTTTCAATGGCGCTGGTTAAATTAAACTGTAACTGCTTAAACTGAATCTCCAGTTGCTCCTCCATCAGCGCTTTGTTGTTCTGCATGGTTTCCAAATCAATTTTTGCCTGCCTTACTTTTGCACGGCGTTCTCCGCTCGAAAAAACAGGAATGTTCATTTGCAAACCAACCATGTGTTTTGGCGACATGTCGAATGCGGGTTTCAGTATTTTTTCTGTGTAATTGTAAAAGCCGCTTACCGTGGGGAGGAAACTCGCCTTTTGCATGTCTATCTGTTTTTCTGTAATTTCTTCCTGAACCTCGAGTAGTTGAAAGTCGAGGTTTTGCTCCGGGACAAATGAATTGTCGATTCCGTCCACCGGGTTTTCACCTAAAAAATCGGCTAAGGACTGGGTGAGTTCCAGCTCTGTTTCGGCAGTTACTCCCAGTTGCACGCGCAACAGGTTTTTGGTCATTTCGTATTGTCTTTCGGCCGAACGGACTGCATTGCTCAACGAGTTAACCTGCACCGAAAGCTGGTCGAGTTCCACTTTTTCCATTATTCCCACACGCACCAGCGGCTCCGTTTTCCGGTACACTTCATTCAAGTTTTCAACATTCGATTCCAGAATTTTCAGCGATTCTTCCGAAATTAATACCAGATAGTAACTCTCAATCACCTGACTTAAAACATCCTGTTCTGTTTTTACCAGGTTCTTTTCTGAAAGCTTTTGGGCCAGTTTTGCAGTCTGAATTCCAACAATATAACCCCCGTTAAAAATTAGCTGCCCAAGCTGCAAATTAAAGTTGCTGGATGGTTTAATTGGAATTTTAGACGGCTCCATGCTTTCATCAAACTGAATGCTGATTTCGGCTCCCATGGCATTGGAGTAATCGGCGGTGGCATTCAACTGGGGTAACCCGGCTGCTATTGCTGCCCAAAGTTGTTCCTGCGAATGGTCTATCGCAAGCCCCGAGTTTTTAATGGTCCGGTTGTAGTTGAGGGCATGTTCTTTGGCTGCTTCCAGGTCGAGCGAAAGCATTTCCTGCGCGTTTAATCCGCCAAAAATCATGAATCCCAAAATCAGGATAAAAATCTGTTTTCTTCTCATAGCACATTGTTTTATTTTCATGTTATCTGTATTCGTTTTTTTAAAATGTTTCAAAATCCAGGTATTAATCCAGCAACGAATCGATGAGTTCAATTCCTTTTCTGGTAGAAATCCCACGCATAAAATTGATGGTAAGACTTTGAAAAACATCAGCATAATTATATTCGTTACGTGGAAAAACTTTGTCGTCGGCCAGCAAATTCATTTGCTCATGAAAAAGTTTGGCCACAATGGGAATATTGATTTCCGATCTGAAGAGTCCTTCTTCAATCCCTTTTTTCAATAGTTCCACGGAAAGGTTGAATGCTTCCTTTTCGTTGTTTTTCTTTATGTTTTCCCAGGCTTTTGGGTAAAGTTTTTCCATATCGCGAAAAAACACCGGATTAATGGCATTCATCGCACTAATTCCTTCCTGCATAAAAGAAAATATGGTTTCAACTACATTTCGCGAGGAATTGTAAATTTCTTCATTCCTGCATCTGTGATTCTTATTCAGCATCTCAATACAGCTGTGAACCAGAGACGACTTGTCTTTAAACACCTCATATACTGTTCGTTTCGACATTCCAAGTTCTGCTGCAATGCCATCCATGGTTACATTCCGGATACCAAACTGCAAAAACTGGTTGGTTGCTTCTTCAATAATTCGTTCGCGTATTTCCATCTGAAATATTTAAGGGCGCTAAAATAATGGGAAAACTTAAAACACGATGAAAGTTTTCTGTGAAATGCGATTTTTTATCGGTGAAATCAGAAATACATAACGTGAAATTAACTGATGAGGGAAATGGCAGTAACAAAAATACTCCAGATACTGATTCCATTGATAAAAAGCATTTCGGTTATCCCGTTTACTCCGTTTTTTATCACCGAAATGCCTGTAACCAAAATGGTTCCGCCAATAATCACCAACCCCGTTACTCCAAGAAACCAACGCTCGGACAGTATAGCCGTTTGAAACAAAATGACAAGTGTTGGCAACGAAAGAAAAACAATAACGGCCAGCAGGTTGTGTGTAACGCGCTGCAAATTGGTTTTGAGATTTTCAAGCCTGAAAGGATAAATATTGTGGGGAACAAACGCCAGCAGGGCCAAAACCGCAAAACTGTAGTCGATTTGCCTCATGAAGCGTTCGTATTCACCCAAATCGTAATACAATGAGAGCAGCCAAAAAAAGAGATAATTTAAAATGGCAGTAGCAAATAACAGACGCTTATACGCCCGAACATATTTTTTCCCGTAAAGATTTTTATTGCTTAAAAAACTGAGCGTGTATTTTTTTAAATCGAAATTAATGTGTTGAATGCTACGCTTGACAGCATAAGGCAAAACCCCGGCATAAGTGAAGCCAACCAGCAAAATTCCCAGTTTTATGAGCATCGTTTCAGGCGCTTTTATTTTAAAGGCGAAAGATATTCAATTTAACCAGTTGAAAAAAGAATAATGTTGTATTTTAAAATTTGATAATAAGCAAAACGTTCGGGTTTTACAAAGCACCAAAAATGATTTAACTGGGACGGGAAGCGGCACAGCAAAGTATCAGGGGGTTTAGCAAACGGGAATGAATTGAGATCGGTGAATTTATTTGGGTGATATAACCTGTCAATGGTCGCTGCATCCCACGGTTGCCGAATGATTTGATCCTCCGTCAATACAATAATTGGCTGTCAGTCGTTTGATTGGTTAAATGTTGGAACAGACCATTCAAAGTTGCCCGTTCCATTGGGTTTTCTTGCCCACGATTGCTCAATTAAAGTAGCCGGGTATTCTACCAGGTTAATCACATTTAAATCAGGGTCGAGGAGTAAAACATTTTCGCCGTCGGCTGAAAGTTTGTAGTTGGCATGTAACCCTGTCCGCAAAGTGTCTCCATCGGCCCAAACAATCAGATAGTCTTTTTTGCCTATGATGGTGCCTTCAGGGAATTTCCATTTTGTAATGTCTTTTTTGCTGTCGGAGAGATAATATCCTGAAATGTCCTGATCGACATCGGCAGGGTTATAAATTTCAATCCAGTCGTCAAATTCTCCGTCCTGGTCCGAACCGTGAGAATCATTTTTTGGCAGGAGTTCGTTAATTACAATTTTCGGAATTTTTTCCTCATCCAAATCATCATCTTTGCTGCAGGAGATAAATCCGGCAAGTAAGAGCAAACAAAATAATGCAGAAAATATGGTTTTCAATTTTAATGTCTTCATGATATAAATCCTTAATTATCAGTGATTTTTATTCGTTCCAATTACTAATTTTAAAGTCGAAAAATACAAATAATATTTAAAAGCACTTTGATGAACATCCGGGTTTTAGCAAAAAAGCCTTTTTTAAACGAAACATATTGTCAGAGCAAAAGGTTGGAATTAACGCAAAACCACCCGCCGGCGCAGAACTGCTGTTTGACGGATAGTGCGAAATGCTGGATGAAAAATGTAGCGAACAGAATATTATTATTTACAACTCCCCGGATGGCAAGGCATCGGTATCGCTTTACAATATTTCACCTTTCAGTAATATCAGAATTTTGGCCAAAGATGAATTTGAAATCGTTAACGGCGATCCTGTCAAACCCTGCCTGCGCCCGGAATTGCCAAAGAGTGGATAAGGCATACGTACTTTACAGGCTGTGAGCAGATTTAAGTGAATCAAGGGAATTTTTTTGTAGATAAAAGTGTTGGAAACTACAACATTTTGTTGTAACTTTTTCTGTTAAAAAAATCAACTCTACATGAAAAGAATACCTGTCAGATTTTCATGTGACAACTCTTTTCTTCGGGTATTTTTATTGTCAATTCTGAAAATTTTTTCAGGAGGAATAATTTATATTTTATTACGGCCTTCAGAGCCTGTTTTTTTCAATTGGTTAAAGTTCATCGGGTTGGAGGATTTTCTTTTCTATGCACGCGAAAAAACCTTGTCGTTTGGTCAGTTTTTACCGGAATGGTTTATTTATTCATTGCCCAATGGATTGTGGGCTTTTTCTTATTCATTCATAATTACAGTTATCTGGTGGAATAGCAAATCGCGGTTAAAAATCTTCTGGATGGCAAGCATTCCCGTTTTGGTTTTTGGCTTTGAGGTATTTCAGTATTTGGAAATATTAAACGGCACTTTTTGTATCGGTGATATTGCTTTTGGTGTTTTGGGAATTTTGGCAGGAGTTGCACTTGGAATAGAAACAAATAAAATCAACAGTTATGAAAAGGATATGGTTTAAGAGGTCATTATGGCAATCGGTATTGTCATTGGTTGTATTGGGTGTTTTTGGCTATTTCGCCATAAGTTCTTTAGGGGGCATTACCATAAGCCAGCAAAAAAAATATTTAGACGATGGCGTTTATGAAGTTACTAAAACATTCTGGAATGGAAAAAAGGAAGTGGTTACCGGGAAAACAGACGGATATAATAACTGGCATGGGCATGTAATAATTCGATATTATGGCTCTGACGGAAATTTAATATCTACCGAATGGACAGAGATGCTTTTTGGTAAAAGGCATGGTGAAACAAAAATTTTCCTCCCAAACGGGTTGGTAAAATTGTATTGCTATGAAACAGGAATTCGTGTGGAATGTGAAAAGTCGGCAATAATTACTGAAAACTCAGCGTATGATATTTTTAACTACAAGTATCCGTGGTTTGCAGCAAAACTGAATGCATTTGATTTTACGGATGAATACATCCGGGCATTTATGGATACGCTTGAGATAATAATAGGTGAGAATGAATTTGATATCTCAGAGTTTGATTCGCATTATGACGGTGCAACTGATATTTTAGAGGAAACATATTACGACAGTATTATTGTTGTAAATGCCGAATTTTCAATTTATAACGGCGCTGAACTTATAAATTTTGATGAATTCCGGCTGGCTGCAATCGATCAGCAACGTTCAACCGAACGCAATATATATAACACTGTAAAATCGAGATATTCAAATTATCTGTTAAAACTGAGGATGTTTGAAATTACAGAATCCGATTTTCAGGTATTTGGCCAAAAGTTCGATAGTTTAATGAACAGTTACGACGCATTGGATTTGAATGACCCGTTTTTTGTTGACAGTGTTGATACCCGAATGTTCAGGGCGATTTCCTTTATCGCTAACGAAGAAGATGCCCAGGCAAACAATAACGCACTAAAAAGCATGGTTTTATCCGACAGCAAACCGAATCACAGGCAATTGTTAAAACTGGCCTGTTCGCACCTTAAAAAAGCCCAACTCAATAAAAGCCCTCAAGATGTTGCCACTGTAATTGCTACTATCATTTTAATGAAGCTTACAGAAGGCGATTTGGTTAAAACCTCGCTTTACGAGGCATTTTCACTTAAAAAAGGTGTTGTAAATTTGGCAACCGTAACTACGGGATTTCCCGCCAGGAATTCAAATTCGAGTGTTACATTGAAAGGAAATATCATTTCGGATGGCGGTGGTGACATAATTACAAAGGGTATTTACTATGGCACCGTTTATAATCCCGATTCTACAAATTTTAGTATTGTAGCAAACAATGGAAATGTAAATTTTGAAGTAACAATCAATGAACTTTCGGAAGGAGTGACTTATTATGCGAGGGCATTTGCCAAAAACAGCGCCGGTATTGCTTACGGCAACTGCATCAGTTTTACTACAAATGCTTTGGTTGGAACTGAAATCAACAAATTAAGTGAAAAAGTTTTTGATATTTTTCCCAATCCAACTGCCGGATTAACAACTTTCCGTTTTAATCTCGAATCGGCGGGAAATACCGAATTAGTTATTGTAAATGTTAACGGGCAGATAGTAGTCCAAAAAAACCTCGGTGTTTTACCCCCTGGGGAAAACAAAATACAGTTGAATCTTTCAACACTGGAGACTGGAATTTACAACTGTCGGCTAACAAACAACAGGGCGATAACAGGCACCGGTAAATTTATTGTTGCACGGTAAAAAAAGATAATGAGCGTGCAAATAATTTACTCTTTGTACACGAATATAAAACTTTACGCTATTTAGGAACCGAAATATTCAATTGGGAGGAAGGAGAAAACGGCGAATTCATTTGGAATTTATAACCTGTCAATTTTCACTGTGCATCTCATCAATCCATAACGGAACAAATATTCCCTTGTTTTCCAGTTCCTTTCTGTTTTGAAGATGAAAACTCAATGAAGTAATTTTTTTCGTATCCTCTTTCGAATCACACATATTGTATTGAATGGATGCTTCTTCGCTGGTGTAGGTGGGAGGAAATGAAGATTCTTGCAGCCATTAAACGAAACCTGCCGGAACAATTTTGCAACAACACATTGAAAAAGAACTGAAGGAAATGTAAGTGAGGAATATCATGCGATTAAATTTGGACAGAAACAACTCATGTAAAAACAATCTTTTGTTAATTTAGCTGCTGTTTAATGATTAGGTTTTACATTCATAATTAAATAAACCATGCAAAATAACGAACAAAATATCATTATTTACAACGCCCCGGATGGCAAGGCATCGGTATCGCTTTATGCCAAAGACGGCAGGGTTTGGATGAACCAAATCCAACTGGCGGAACTTTTTGACACCTCCAAACCAAACATTAGCATGCACATATCCAACATACTGAAAGAAAAAGAATTAGACTTGAATTCAGTTGTTAAGGATTACTTAACAACTGCCGCAGATGGTAAGAAATACGAGGTTACTTTTTACAGCCTCGAAATGATTTTGGCCATTGGCTTCAGGGTACGTAGCAAACGGGGAACTCAATTTCGCATTTGGGCTAACCGCAATTTGCAGGAGTATATGGTAAAAGGCTTTGTGATGGATGATGAACGCCTGAAAAACCCCGATGGCAGGCCGGACTACTTTGATGAATTGCTCGAACGCATTCGTGATATTCGGGCATCGGAAAAGCGGTTTTACCAAAAAGTACGCGATTTGTTTGCTTTAAGCAGCGATTACGACCCTACCGACAAAGCCACCCAAATGTTTTTTGCCGAAACCCAAAATAAACTGCTTTATGCCGTAACAGGTAAAACTGCTGCCGAAATCATTGTTTCCAGGGCCAATGCAAACAAACCCAACATGGCGCTTACCTCATGGAAGGGTAGTGTGGTACGAAAACAGGATATATTTATTGCCAAGAATTACCTTACCGAAGATGAAATAGATACTCTGAACCGCCTGGTTGTAATCTTTTTGGAAAGCGCTGAACTTCGTGCAAAAAACCAGATGGATTTAACCATGAAATACTGGCACGATAACGTGGATAGGATACTTGAATTTCAGGATAAAAATGTGTTACAAAACGCCGGTTCCATTAGCAATAAACAAATGGAAGACAAAATTCGTGAGATTTATACTGAATTTGATATACGACGCAAAAAGTATGAAGCATTACAGGCAGATACGGCCGATTTGGAAGAGTTAAAAATCATGGAAGGAAAGGTTAAGAAAAACAAAAAAGAAGATTTATAGACCATTAATTATCACTGTGCAGCTCATCAATCCATAACGGAACAAATATTCCCTTGTTTTCCAGTTCCTTTCTGTTTTGTAAATGAAAACTCAGTGAAGTAATTTTTTTCGTTTCCTCTTTCGAATCACACATATTGTATTGAATGGATGCTTCTTCGCTGGTGCAAGTGGGAGGAAATGAAGATTCTTGCAGCCATTAAACGAAACCTGCCGGAACAGTTTTTCAATCACACTGCTTCAGCAAAAGATGTTTCAATGAGTATCCCGAAGGAAGTAATATTATCAGAGTCCCTGATAAAATAAAAAGCCATGAATAATTTTAACAACCTGGTTTCAACCATTCAACAACTGCATAAGCAATTACAGCAATCGGCGGCAAATGCAGTGAACCAAATGCTGACTATCAGAAACTGGCTGATTGGCTACTACATTGTTGAGTTTGAGCAAAACGACAAAGACCGGGCGGAATATGGCGACATGCTAATTGAAAGTATTGCTGCTGAATTGAAACTTATAAAGGGTATTGATAAACGTTCACTATTCAGGTTCCGACAGTTTTATCTATACTATCCCCAGATAGCAGATGCAATTCGGGGGTCAGTGTCCCCCGTTTTTGAGCAAATTAAAAAAGTGGGGTCAGTGACCCCACAATTGATAAACCCGGAAATTATGGACTGGCTGATTGGTTATTATATTGTTGAGTTTGAGCAAAACGGTAAAGATCGGGCGGAATATAGAAATCGCTTCTAAAGTTAATTACCGGATTAAGGCACACGGCAAATTGCACATTTAAAAAAGCAATAAAAACTATCTGATATTTCGGTGCGCTGCACCTTTCTTCAAATACCAAATCAAATGCTACAAAGCTTTTGGTGCTCTGCACCATTTTCCCTTTACAGCCAATTATTTATACAAACAGCGGCATCGCCGCGACAATATTTGTAGCTCAAAAAAAGAAAAGTGGCACCAAGGTGCATCGCACCGGAATATTAAAATCCACAACATATTCAATTTTCACTGTGTATCTCATCAATCCATAACGGAACAAATATTCCCTTGTTTTCCAGCTCCTTTCTGTTTTGTAAATGAAAACTAAGTGAAGTAATTTTTTTCGTTTCCTCTTTCGAATCACACATATTGTATTGAATGGATGCTTCTTCGCTGGTGTAGGTGGAATTCTTGCATTTCACCCCCCAATTTCATCACTTCAGTAAATTTTTCAGCAATCATCTTTATGCAGTCCCTAACTTTCGGCCGTTTTTTTAAAATTCTGAAAGAATTCAACGAAAAAAATTACACATAACAAGCTATGAAACATTTGAAAAACAGTGCATTTATTCTATTCAGCCTGGTTTTGCTGGCCGGTTGTGCCGGCAACAACAACGAGCAGACCGAAATTATCCGCAAAGTAAAAATTGAACCGGTTCAACAGGCTGATTCCCTTGTGGTCAGAACGTTTTCGGGAATGGTGAATGAAGCCAACCAGGTGAATCTGGCGTTTCGCGTGGCCGGTCCCATTCAGAAAATTATGGTGAAGGAGGGCGATTATGTGCGAGCTGGGCAGGCAGTTGCCCAAATGGACACCCGCGATTACGAAGTGCAACTGGCGGCTGCACAGGCGCAGTACGAACAGGTGAAAGCCGAAGCCGACCGCGTAATTGAACTGCACAACCGCCAGAGCATTGCCGGCAACGACTACGACAAAGCCGTGTCGGGTTTGAAAATGGTGGAGGCCCAACTGAAACACGCCAACGACCAGATGGGCGACACCAAACTCACTGCGCCGGTTTCGGGATACATTCAGAAGGTCAATTTCCTGGAAAACGAACTGGTGGACGCCGGAATGCCGGTAGCTTCGCTGGTGAATGTGGGGCACTACCAGGTGGAAGTGGAAATTCCGGTTTCGCTTTATGTGCAGCGGGAAAACATCATCTCTTTTTCAGCCCTTCAACCGGCCGTTTCCGAAGAAGAATTTCCGGTGGATTTGCTGAGCTACAGCAAAAAAGCCAGCAACAACCAGTTGTATAAAGTGCAACTGCGCATAGATCCGGCCAGCCAGCCCAAACTGGCCCCGGGAATGGATGTGCAGGTAAACATAGTTTTGAAAAGCAGTACCGGGCCTGTGGCCTGTGTGCCCCTCAACGCCTTGTTTAACCAAAACGGTAAAACGTATGTGTGGGTTTACCAGTCAAACGGCACGGTGCAAAAACGCGAAGTAGTTACCGGCAAACTCACCGGTGACGGCAGAATACGTATTGAAAGCGGGGTGCAGGTAAATGAACAGGTGGTGGTTGCCGGAGTGAACCAGTTAAACGAAAACGAACAGGTGGAACCGCTCGAACCGGTTTCTGAAACCAACATTGGAGGGCTGTTGTAATGTATTTAACTGAAATGACCTTCCGGAGAAAGGCCATCATCTGGTTTGTTTTGTTTTGTATGGTGGCCGGCGGCATACTGGCCTTCCGCTCCATCAGCAAGCTGGAAGACCCGGAGCTGGTGGTGATGATGTCGCAGATTGTGACCGTTTATCCGGGCGCTTCGGCTCATGAGGTGGAAATGCAGGTCACCAATATCATCGAAGAGGAACTGAACACGCTGGGCGATGTGGAAACCATCCGGTCGAAATCTATGCCCAACCTTTCCATTATTACGGTGATGCTCGAACTTACCGTTCCGCAAAAAGAGATTGAGCAGCGCTGGGATTTCCTGCGCCGCCGGATGAACGAGGTGGTTGCCAAACTGCCCGAAGGCGCGCAGCCGCCTATGGTTTTCGACGATTTTGGCGACGTTTACGGCATGTTTTACGCCATGACCGCCGACGGCTATTTGCACAAAGAGATGAGCAAAATGGCCCGGTTCATCAAACGCGAAATGCTCGGTGTAAAAGGCGTTGCCCGGGTGGAAATTTACGGAGAGCAGCAGCCGGTTACCGAAATTGTTTTCAATCCATCCAAAATGGGTGAGTTGGGCGTGTTCCCGTTCCAGGTGATGGCGGCGCTGCAGGCAGAAAATGCAGCGGTTTATCCCGGCGCCCTGCAAACCGGCAATCAACTGCTCGGCATTTCGGTGAACGGTAAAATTGCCGGTGCCGAAGATGTGGCCAGTGTAATGATAAAAGGACTCGACGGCAGCCTCTTCAGGCTTTCGGACATTGCTGAAGTGAACGAAGTTTATGCAGACCCACCCCGGAATACCATGCACCTGAACAACAAAAACGCCATTGCCATTTCACTTTCCATGGAATCGGGCGAAAACATTGTAGAGGTGGGCAAACGCGTGGAAAAAAGGTTGGATGAACTGAAAAAAAACATTCCGGCGGGCTATCGGTTTGAGAAGGTGTTTTTTCAGCCCGACCTGGTCAAAAACTCCATCGACGGGTTTATGTGGAACCTCGTGATGTCGGTGGTTATAGTTATTATCGTGCTGATGGTTTCCATGGGATTTCGCAGCGGGTTTATCATTGGTACAGGGCTGGTGCTCACCATTCTGGCTACCTTTCCCATTTTGCTGGCTGCCGGCGGAACCTTGCAACGCATTTCGCTGGGAGCTTTTATTGTGGCCATGGGAATGTTGGTTGACAATGCCATTGTTGTTATCGATGGCATTCTGGTGGATTTAAAAAAAGGCGTGAAACGGAAAAGGGCGCTCATCCATCCGGCCACACGAACTGCCTGGCCTTTGTTTGGCGCCACATTCATTGCGGTGGCTGCATTCCTGCCGGTTTACCTTTCGCAGGATGCTGCCGGAACCTACGCCCGCGATTTGTTTGTTGTGTTGTGCATTTCCCTCTTCATAAGCTGGGCACTGGCCATGACACAGGTGCCGCTTTTTGCTGAAAAATTACTGAAACGAAAAAAGAAGAAAGACAACGAAGAATTGTATCATGGCTGGGCATACCGGAAATTCAGAAATATGCTGGGCTTGCTGTTGCACTACAAAACGGTTACACTTATTGTTACCATTTTATTGCTGGCATTGGCTGCATTTAATTTTCAGAACATCAAAAAAACGTTTTTCCCCGATTTCAACTACAACCAGGTATATATTGAATACAGGCTTCCTGCAGGCGCCGGGCCGCAAAAAGTAAATGAAGATTTGTTCCGGATTACCGAATACCTGCAATCGCTTGAGGAAGTTAAAATGGTGGTAACCAGTCACGGACAAACGCCTACCCGCTATGCACTTGTGCGGCCCATGGGCGAAGCAGCCGACAATTACGGCGAGCTGATAGTAAATTTTGAAGACTACCAAACCATGACCCGGATGAAGCCGGTGCTAAGTGAATACCTGCACAACCATTTCCCGGATGCCCGTTCCCGGATTCGGAAGTACAACCTTTCGGTAAAAGCATCGCACACGGTGGAGGTGGAATTTACCGGCCCCGACCCGGCAGTGCTGCGCGATTTGAGCCGGCAGGTACAGGAAATTTTCAGGAACAATCCATACGCCGACTTTTATACCATTGAAGACGACTGGGAACCCATTGGACAGGCACTCACCGCCCGGTATGCCCGGCAGTCGGCACAAAGGGCAGGCACCAGCCGCTCCGATGTGAGCAACGCCATCCTTGCCGCTACCGACGGACTGCCCATAGGCGAATATTTTGAAGGCCAGAACCGCGTGGGAATTGTGTTGAAATTACGAAACAACGACGGTTCCCGAATTGAAAATCTGGAAGACATTCCCGTTTGGAGCATGCTGCCAAATCTTTCAGGATTGAACGAAACCACAATTCAGAAGCTGCTTACCGGGGTAACATCCATCGACGAACTGTCCAAAGAGCTGATTAGTCCGGTGCCGTTAAGCGCCGTAACACAGGGAATCGACCTCGACTGGCAGGAGCAGGTGGTGCGGCGGGTAAACGGACAACGCGCCATTCAGGTACAATGTGAACCACTGGAAGGTTACAGTCCGGCCCTGGTACGCAAATCCATGCTGGACGACATTGAGAATATACCGCTTCCCGACGGATACAATGCAGTTTGGGTAGGCGAACACGAATTGCAGGGCGATGCGCTGCGCAACATTTTCCGATATTTGCCAATTTCCATCGTGCTTATCATCCTCACACTCATTCTGCTTTTTAATGATTTCAGAAAACCAGTGATTGTATTAAGCTGTATTCCTCTGGCTTTTATTGGAATTGTTCCGGGGATGATTCTGACCGGGCAGCCGTTTACGTTTATGGCTATTATCGGCTCCTTCGGACTGATGGGCATGATTGTAAAAAATGCCATTGTGCTGCTCGACGAAGCCGAAACGCTTATTGCAGAGGGCGTTGAAAAATATCTTGCCCTGATAAATGCCACCATTTCGCGTACCCGGCCCGTATTGCTGGCGTCGTTCACCACCATCCTGGGAATGATTCCGCTGCTGGGCGACCCCATGTATGTGAGTATGGCCGTGGCTATCATCAGCGGATTATTGGTGGGCACGCTCATTACATTGATTTTTGTGCCCATTTTGTACGCGGCATTTTACGGCGTAAAAAGAATTGAAAAACCTGAAAACAGAACAGAATTAGCACCATGAAAGCATTAAATAAGATTATACTTTTTGTTTTTATAATAATTGGAATACAGGGTGTTGCGCAAGAGAAAATGACATTGCAGCAGGCCCGGGAAATGGCGCTTCGTAAAAACGAAAACCTGAAAATGGCCGGCAAGCAGATAGAAAAAGCCGAAGCTCAAAAAGCGGCCGTACGTACAATGCGATTGCCTTCGTTATCAGCAACCGGAATGGGTATTTACCAGGATAAGGATTTTGAGATGGAACTGACTTTGCCAACCCAGGTTCCCAATCCGCAAACGGGTGAGCTGGAACCCAACATTATGATGAACCCGGTAACCGGACAGCCGGTAATGGGGCCCGATGGCAATCCCGTGTTTAACATGTATGCCTGGCTGCCGCTGAATGTGAGCCTGAGCGGAGCTTACCTTGCCGGGCTGGCGCTGGAGCAGCCTGTTTATACCGGCGGGAAAATCAGTGCCGGCAATAAAATGGCTGACATCGGACTTGAAATGGCCGGAGAGAACAAAACGCTGCAGCAGATGAACACCATTGCCGAAGCCGATAATGCTTACTGGACCTACATTTCGGTTTCCCAAAAGGTGAAACTGGCGCAGCAGGCGGTGAATATGCTGACCGAACTGGTGGGAAAAGCCCGCGATGCGCACGAGGTGGGAATGTCGGGCCGGAATGATTTGCTGAAAGCGCAGGTAGAACTGAACAACGCAAAACTGAACCTGCAAAAAGCCAAAAACGGGCTTGAACTCAGCCGCATGGATTTGTGCCGGGTTACCGGCCTTCCGTTCAGCACGGCGATTATGGCAGTTGACACGGTTGTTTCTGTATCTCCTCCGGCAGAAATAATTCCGTCGGAGGAAAATGTTAATCAGCGGCCTGAGTACCGTTTGATGCAGAAAAACATTGAACTGGAAGAACAAAACATCCGGATGGCCAAAGCCGATTTTTTGCCTGTTGCCGGAATTCAGGCAGGGTACAATCATATTGGGGGCATCGATTTTGGCGGAACCGAATTTTCAAACACCAGTCTGAATGTGCTGGCGTCGGTAAAAATTCCGCTGTTCCACTGGGGCGAAGGAGTGAAAAAAATCAACGCCGCCAAAATTGACAAGGAGATAAAAGAGCTGGAACTGGAAAAGAACAAACAACTGCTGCAACTGGAAGCAGAGCAGGCCCGGCTGAACCTGCAACTGGCCCGGGAACGGATTCAGATGAACGAAACCGCACTGGAACAGGCCGAAGAAAACCTGCGTGTTACCCGCGACAACTTCGAAGTGGGTATGGAAACCATCACCGAAATGCTGATGGCACAAACCAGTTGGCAGCAGGCTTACAGCGAGCTAATCGATTCCAAAACCGATTTCAAAATAAAGGAAACCGCCTGGCTGAAAGCCACCGGGAAGTTGGCTGTTTCACCTGCTGACTCAAAGTCAGCTGGCGAATAAAGCAGCCTGAAACATAATTGAGCAGGTGGACTTAGAGCCACCAGCTCAAAGGTTGAATTCACCTGCTGACTGGAGTTCAGCTGGCGAATAAAGCTGACCAAAACATAATTGAGCAGGTGGACTTAAAGCCACCAGCTCAAAGAAAATTAAAGCAAAGGAATTTTATTCTTCCACCCCAAACCTATACACACAAATTGAATAATACTCTTCACCCGGATTCAGAATGGTTGACGGGAAATCCGGCTGGTTGGGGCTGTCGGGGAAGTGCTGGGTTTCCAGGCAGAAAGAGGAACGGTGTTCGTAAACGTTGCCGTATTTCCCGGTATCGCTTCCGTCGAGGAAATTGCCACCATAAAATTGCAAGCCGGGTTCGTTGGTGTACACTTCCAGTATGCGACCTGAAACGGGTTCGACTACTCTTGCAGCAAAGGCCAAATCATTATCGGCAGGAAACAAAACCCAGTTGTGGTCATAGCCCAACCCAAATTTCAGCTGTTCAAAATCATCGTCCACCCGTTCGCCAATAGCCGTTGGTGCTCTGAAATCCATCGGGGTGCCTTCCACAGATGCAATTTCGCCGGTAGGAATCAATCCTGCATCAACCGGCGTATAAAAATCGGCATTGATTTGCAGGATATGGTCGTTAATGCTCCCGTTACCATCGCCTTTCAGGTTGAAAAAGGAGTGATGCGTCAGGTTCACCGGGGTAGGGCGGTCGGTGGTGGCCCAATATTCAATTTTTAATTCGTTTTCGCTGGTTAACTGGTATTGCACTTTCACATCCAGGTTTCCGGGATACCCTTCCTCCATGTGCGGAGAGGTATAGGTTAGTACAAGCGTTTGGCCGTCGGGTTGATTTGCATCCCAAACCACATCGTTAAATCCTTTTGTTCCGCCGTGCAGGTGGTTTTCATCGTTGTTCTGAACCAGGGAATACACCGTGTCGTTCAGGGTAAACTGACCGTTGGCAATGCGGTTACCATAACGACCAATCAATGCACCGTAGTAAATTTCACCGGAGTTCAGATAACCGGCCAGGGTTTCGTATCCGGTTACAATGTCTTCAAAATCACCTTTCCTGTCGGGCACCCACAGGCTGACCACACGTCCGCCGAAGTTGGTGATTTGTGCAACCACTCCGGCTTCATTCTGAAGGGTAAACAGTTCCACTGTTTTACCGTCAACCCTGCCGGTAAACGTTTCTTCGCTAATCAACTCAGGTTGTTTCGGTGTTTGTGTGCAGGCAAACAGGGTAATTATTGCCAAAAAGATAACTGGTTTTCTCATTTTGATTTATTTTTGTTTTTTAATGAAAGATGCCGCTAATTTACGGGTAAATTTTTTACCTGAAAAACGTATTGTTCACTCTTTTGAACGATTACTTATAAAAAACTGAAATACGATGTTAAATTACAGAGCTTTTCTGATTTTTCTTTCACTGATTGTTGTGTTTGGCTGCCATCCGGGTGAGGAACAACCTAAACCGCCCAATATTTTGTTTGCCATTGCCGATGATGCTTCGTGGAAACATTTTGGCGCTTACGGGTGCGATTGGGTAAAAACGCCGGCTTTCGATCGGGTGGCGGCGCAGGGAATTTTATTTACACAGGCATATACACCCAATGCCAAATGCGCTCCGTCGAGGGCTTCCATTCTTACGGGCCGAAACAGCTGGCAGCTGGAAGAGGCAGCCAATCATTCGCCTGTTTTCCCGGCCAAATTTAAAACCTATGCCGAAGCCTTGGGCGAAAACGGGTACTGGGTGGGAAGCACAGCCAAAGGCTGGGCACCGGGCGACCCGGGCGAAATAAACGGGAAACGTCGCGAACTTACCGGCCCCAAATTCGACGAGCATAAAACCGAACCACCGGCAAAATTCATTTCCGACAACGACTATGCAAAAAATTTCGGGGCTTTTCTGGAAGCACGGCCTAAGGGCCAACCGTTTTGTTTCTGGTACGGAAGTCTTGAGCCCCACCGGGCGTATGAGTTTGAAGCAGGCATTAATTATGGCGGGAAAAGCCTGGCCGATATTGACCGGGTGCCTCCCTTCTGGCCCGATGTGGATTCCATTCGTACCGATATGCTCGATTATGCATTTGAAATTGAATATTTCGACCAGCACCTGCAACGGATGCTGCAAATGCTGGAAGATGCTGGTGAACTGGAAAATACCATTGTTATTGTAACCTCCGATAACGGAATGCCTTTTCCCCGCATAAAAGGACAGGTGTACGAATATTCAAATCACCTGCCGCTGGCAATTATGTGGCCTGACGGAATTAAAAAACCGGGCCGGGTGATTGATGATTTGGTAAGCTTTATCGATTTTGCGCCTACTTTTCTCGAACTGGCCGGGTTAACGGTTGAAAAATCAGGAATGCAGCCCGTTACCGGACGAAGCCTTACGGAGTATTTTCATACGGAAGAGGAAGGGAAAGAGGTGAAAGAACGCAGTTATGTGCTCGTGGGAAAAGAACGCCACGATGTGGGGCGCCCCGATGACCAGGGATACCCGGTGCGGGGAATCGTTAGCAGGGGATTTCTGTACCTGCGGAATTTTGAACCCGACCGCTGGCCCAAAGGAAATCCGGAAACCGGATATCTCAACTGCGACGGAAGTCCAACGAAAACCTATATTTTGGACACCCGCCGTAAAAAAGGTGAATGGAGATACTGGCAGCAGAATTTTGGCAAACGCCCGGCAGAAGAGCTGTACCTGATTGAACAAGACCCATTTTGCATGACAAACCTGATTGACGAACCCATTTTTGCGGGATTGAAAATGATTTTGGAACAGGAAATGATTGAAAAGCTCATCGAGCAGGGTGACCCGCGAGTAATGGGGGAGGGCGAAATTTTCGATAATTACCCCTACCACGGCGCCGTTCAGAATTATTACAACCGATATATAGCCGGCGAAGATGTTCCTGCCGGATGGGTGAATAAAACCGACTACGATTCCGATTTGATGGAGTAAAATTCCATGTCTTTAACTTCAGAAAAAATGAATAATTCGTTGTTACCCTGTTTTAAAAAAGGCCTGCTGGAAGCCGGTTGCGACGAGGCCGGACGCGGATGTCTGGCCGGTCCGGTGGTGGCGGCAGCTGTAATTCTGCCTTCCGGTTTCGATTACGGGATGCTGAACGATTCAAAAAAATTGTCGGAAAAGCAGCGGAAAAAACTTCGTCCGCTCATTGAAAACGGGGCGCTGGCCTGGGCTGTGGAAATGGTATCCAATGAGGAAATTGACAAGGTAAATATTTTGAATGCCTCCTTTCTGGCCATGAACCGGGCGGTTCAAAAGCTGAAAATGGTACCGGAACACCTGCTCATCGACGGGAACCGGTTCCGCCCGCAAACAGATATTCCATTCACCTGCATGGTAAAAGGCGACGGACGGTTTTACTCCATTGCCGCAGCTTCGGTGCTGGCCAAAACCTGGCGCGATGAGTATATGGAAAAAATTCACCAAGAGTTTCCCGAATACAACTGGGCAAGGAACAAAGGTTATCCGACGTTTAGGCACCGCGAAGCCATTGCGAAATATGGTGTTACAAAATACCACCGCATGTCGTTCAGATTGATAAACGAGCAATTGAAGCTGAATTTCTAAACGTTTTTTCTTATTTTAACCGCATGAAACATTTGGTATGTATTTTATTTTTTATCGTGCCGCTTTTGCTTTCGGGGCAAAATGATACGACCATTTATTTCGGGGCAAACGGGAAAATAAAGCCCGGCGAAAACACGGTGCTGAAAAAAGAGATAAAATTCCCGGGGAAAAACCGGGTGAGAATCATTACTGAAAAGCTTGCTGATGATGGTTCATGGACCTTTTTGTTCACCGAACGGGTCAGAAGAAAAAGTACTGAGCTGTTTCATATTCGGATTAAAGGCCTGGAATTTTCAGAAAGAATTGTGCGCCATTTTGAATCGCAACCCGATGGAAATTCGAAATTTACTGACACACAAAACGATCAGGTAAAACGATCTGGATATACGCGGTCAAAAATTCCGCTTGTTTTTCATGGCGAGCTCACTGAGTATTATCCCAACGGAAACATCAAAGCTGTTTCGGTTTACGAAAACAACGAGTTGGTATCAAACCAAAACTGGCGGGAGAACGGAGAACGGTATATCGACAACATTTTTTATTCGGTTGAACGCGAGCCCCGGTTTTTACGGGGAACACAGGCCTTACATGAGCATGTGCTGAAAACATTCAGGGAATCGAAGGTGGACTTATCGCAGATAGAAGGCCGCCTCCTGGTTGGTTTTGTGGTGATGGAGAACGGCGATATCGATGGCATCCGAATTGAAAAGGGACTGGGGCTGGAATTGAACAATCTGGCGCTAACCGCTTTCCACACCCTGCGGGGCGAGTGGCAACCGGCCCGGCTAAACGGCGAAAATGTGCGGTTTTACCAGCTTTTTCCCATCAATTTCATTTACCGGAAATTTGATTTCGACTACCTGGAGATGAAGGGAAGCATGTTGTACTGGGAAATAAACTGAAAAAATATGAAAGTAGCATTTTTTAGTTCAAAGTCTTACGACGAAGAGTATTTCAACAAAATAAACGAAAAGTACGGGTTCAAACTTCAGTTTTTCGAAACCCGGCTCGACAGTCACACCGTGAAGTTAACCAAAGGATTTGATGCGGTTTGTGTTTTTGTAAACGATAAAGTCGATGCCAAAACGCTGAAAGGACTCAGCCGCAGAAATATAAAATTGCTCACGTTACGTTGTGCCGGATTCAACAATGTGGATCTGGAAGCTGCGGAAAAACACGGGATCACCGTTTTGCGCGTGCCAGCCTATTCGCCCGAAGCCGTGGCCGAACATGCGCTGGCGCTTATTCTTACCCTGAACCGGAAAACCCACAAGGCTTACAACCGCGTGCGCGAGGGAAATTTTTCACTGGAACGGCTCACCGGATTTAACGTCAGCGGCAAAACCATCGGGGTAATTGGCACCGGCGCCATTGGCCGGGCATTTATTCAGTTGCTCAAAGGGTTCAAAACGAAAATTAAGGCTTATGATCCTTATCCGAATAAACAATTGCAAAACGAGGGCGTAGAATATGTTTCGCTGGAAGAGTTGCTAACTGAATCGGATATTGTTTCGCTGCACTGCCCGCTCAGCCCGGAAACCCACCGGATGATAAATGCACAAACCCTGAAACATGTCAAACAGGGCGCCATGCTGATTAATACCAGCCGTGGAAAACTCATAGACACCGAAGCGGTTATCGAAGCATTACGGGAAAAACGGCTGGGTTCGCTGGGAATCGATGTATATGCCGAAGAAGAAAAGTTGTTTTTTAAAGACCTCTCGGAAATGATTATCGACGACGACACTATTTCCCGGCTCATTGCACTGCCCAATGTGCTAATTACCGCCCACCAGGCTTTTCTAACCCGCGAAGCGCTGGAACAAATTGCCGAAACTACCCTGCAAAATATTTCCGGGTTCGAAAAAGGAGAGATAAATAGGAAAAACCAGGTGGGAACAGAGAATTTGGGATAAAGGGAACCGTTCTTTCAAAAAAGAGAACGGTTCCTTTTCCTAAAATTATTTTCTATCTTCAAAATCAAAAATGCCATCATTAAAAACCATAACACCCATATTGGGAGGTAACTATTATCACCTTTTTAACAGGGGAAGCAACTGCCAGAATATTTTTTACCTGCCGAAAAATTACGACTACTTTCTTAAATTACTGAAAGACTTTTTAGGCGGCTATCTTTATTTTCTTGCTTATTCTTTAATGCCCAATCATTTTCATCTGGTAATAAAAGTATAGAATAATCAGGAAAACCGGGTGGGGAATCTTTTTGATCCAAAATACAAACATCTTCTTATTGAGAATCAGGATTATCTTGAATATGTTATATTCTATACACACTTTAATTCTGAAAAACATGGAATTGCGAATAATTTTAGAGCGTACAGATATAGTTCTTTCAAAGCGATAAACGGAACAGGCAAAACCAGTATCGCCAGGGATTTCGTTCATGAATTATATGGAGGGAAAGAAGGATTTCTAAATTATCACAATGTTTTACATGAAGAGCGAACTGAAATAATTTTGGAGTGAAGATGAAGGGAGCCGTTCTTTTCCTTTTTCAGAACGGTTCCTTTGTCCCTTTGCTGAGCCCGAGGGAACCGTTCTTTCAAAAAAGAGAACGGTTCTTTTGTTCATTTTCGCAATTTGTTTTCTATTCTCTCATCAATCACCACCACATTCGAGTTTGAAACATCGTGTGCGGTGAACAGGCCCAAAACCGGGTTCCCGTCGGATGCAGTAAAATTACCCTGAATGTTGGCGGGAGGGACACTGAACAAGCTGCCGGTTTGCGCCTGGTTGAATAGCTGAAAATAAAAATTGTAGGCAAATGCTGAAATGGAAGTTTGTTTCACCAAAACCGTATCACCCAATTTCAGTCTTCGATCTTCCGGTTTGGAAGGCTGGTGAAAGTCGGTAAAAATCTCGAAACTGTAAATATAATTCCCGTCCACCAGTTCGTCGCTGGCAAAAATGAGAAAATCGGACTGGCTGAGCAACGTGTCGTTGATATAAATATCCCATTTGTAAAAGTTGCCCAAACCCTGAGGTTCGTTGCCGTAAGTGAAAATACCCAAAAACCGGTTATCGCCACGCAGTGAGGGCCGCACCTGGTTTGAAATCAGCGGCTTGATGTATTTGTTCGAAGGAAGCCAGATGTCGAGCGGAGTGGGCGAATTGGTATTGGAAATGAGGTGCAGGTTTTGGGCCATCCGGTTGTACGAAGCTTTCACCGAACTGGTTGGCCCGGTAATGAGCCTGGCCGAAAAACGCGGCTCGATGTTTATAAACGGCGAACCAATCCGCTCCCCTTTTTCGTAACTGATTTTATTAATTACCTCATCTGCCTGGGGCGAATCAGGATTCAGATATTCCCGCACTTTCCCCTCGCCCATCTGCTGAAAAACACTTAGTCTGAGGCCGTATTCCATCGAAAACAGGTCGCCAATTTTCTGTTCATTGGAAACATAAGCCGAACCATCCATGGCGTTGTAACGGGTAAGGTTCAGGGTTTGAAAAAATGAGTTTTCACTGGCCTTAATGTTTCCGGGCTCAAAACGGTGGCGAATCAGGTTCAGGCCAAAATTTATACGATTGTCGGTATTCAGGAACCACGAAAAATTCTGTTTAAAATTGTAGTCACGCACATGCGAACTCCAGTCGAACTGATCGGCGGTATTGCCCGGCACACCCAGATTGTAATCGTAATTCGAGTAAATGAGCGAAGTATTTGAATTTTATCGAAACACGTTCCATGCTCATTTCCGTGCCGGTAATGTTCCGGTATCTTCGTTCGGCCATAACCACCACATCGCCCAGTTGCGTAGTTTTTTCCTTCATAAAAACATCAAGGATCTGGTTTTCTTCAAGGTTGATTTCCACGATTTGCGTTTCATAACCAATAAAGGAAAAGCTGATTTGATGTGAACCCTGCGGAAGGGTAACAGAATAAAATCCGTATGCATTGGAGGTTACACCCTTCTGAATTTCGGGAACATAGCAGGTTGCCCCGGTGAGCGCCTCGCCGCTTTCTGCATCGCGAATGTAACCGCTTAGGGTGGAGTTTTGCGCATACGACAAAAAGTATAGGGTCCCTAAAAGGACAACCAGAAAAAAATGCTTCATGTTTCTGTGTTTTCTGTTTTCGTTTTTAGGAATTGCATACCGAAATATATCAGTACGCCATTTCGTATTTTGCAACAAATTTGCAGGGGAAACAGATTTTAAAAAAATAAATCTTATAAAATTCTGTTTTTTGCCGGTAAACATGAGGATTCAATATTTAAAAAGCATCCGGGACCAAAAGGCGATTAAAATTTGATCTTTTCTCCATTTCTTTATTATTACAACTCCATCAGGTCTATTGTTTGCGTGTAAAATATTTTTTAGCTTTAAAACATGAAATCAAAAATTAAAAAATCATTTGGAAAAAGTGCCTGTCAGATTGACTTTATACTCTTAAATTTATTATTATGAAATACAGTCCTTTAAAAAAATCAGATCGAATTGAGTTAATCGATGCATTGAGAGGTTTTGCGTTATTTGGCATATTAATGGTAAATATGCACTTGATGTACGAACCCATGACGCAGATTATATTAGGGGCAAAACCTGACGCATCAGTTATACACATCATTGCCGAATCATTCATTAAATTCTTCTTCGAAGGTAAGTTTTATGTCATTTTTTCTTTGTTGTTTGGCTTTGGATTTTTCATTATTCTGAATAAAAGCAAAGACAATATCAACTCTGTATTATCCATTTTCCGAAGGAGGCTTTTCTTTTTGTTCCTTTTCGGTTTGGTGCACATCAGTTTACTCTGGGCAGGCGATATACTACTTTTTTATTCGCTTTTCGGGTTTGTTCTGATCCTGTTCAGAAAATCATCGGACAAAAAAATAATAAAATGGGCCGTGGCATTAGCCCTGATACCAACAATCCTAATATCGTTATTGACTTTAGCAGTTACACTGGGTTCGCAAATACCCGAAGTTAAAGCTGAAATGGATGTTCAATTCCAGGGTAGTGCAGCTGCAATGAAAGAATTGGTTGAAAAAGCAACCCAGGTCTATTCAACCGGAAGTTTCCGCGAGATTGTTTCGATGAGGATTGAAGAGTATTTAACTTTGCTTGTTGGTAGCCTGATGTCTTTCTACCCGGTAGTTTTGGCTATGTTTTTGGTCGGGTTTTTGGTTGCACGCAGAGGCATAATTACAAACTATATGAACCACCTGCACCTTTTCAGAAAAATATTTTGGTGGGGTTTAGGAGTTGGTGTACTTACCAGTTTCCTTTATACAGTTTCTTACCGGTACGCGGTATTGATGATTCCTGATGGTTGGTCCTTGCTGGCATCGTCGATGCATACTTTTGGCGGAATATCATTGGGATTGTGTTATATAGCAGGGATAACCATTTTATTCATCAAAGGCAAGTCGGGACTTTGGATTAAGTATTTTGTGCCTATTGGCCGAATGGCACTGACCAATTACCTGCTTCAATCAATAATAACTGCACTGCTGTTCCATTCATACGGTTTCGCTCTATTTGGAAAAGTTGAAGTTTGGCAAGGCATTGTTTTAACTGTAATAATTTTTGTATTGCAAATTCTGTTTAGCCGCTGGTGGTTAAATCGTTTTCAGTTCGGACCTTTTGAATGGTTATGGCGCAGTTTAACCTATTTTAAGTTGCTACCGATAAAAAAACTAAAGTAAAACAAAATGAAAAAATCTAAATTTCTGGCGGCAATATTGATTTAAATCACATGAGATCGATAAACTAATACTGTCATCGTGATTAAATCAGAGCCCTGTTCCACGGAATTCCGGCCAGCACCAAAATCAGTGCAAGCCCAAACCAGATGGCAGCAACCCGGTGTTTTTTCCAGGAAAGAGTTCCTTTTTTTGTTTTTGATTTTCCGATGTGCACAAAAACCAGTGCAACAACCATCAGCAGAATGTGTTCCACCGCGTAAAACCGCAGCAGTGCATTTTTCATGGCTGCCCCAAAATCGGCAAAAGCAGTTTGGGTATAAGGACTCACAAAGGCATACAAAATAAAGCCAATCAAAAACTGAATATCCATAAAAATGGTGAGTACCAGACCGGTGATTTTATCTTTTTTTGACCATTCCTTTTTACCGGCCCAGCCGATAAATGCAAATACCAGTGCCAGCACCAGCGCCAATAAAACAAGCCAGCGAAACAGGTTATGGGCGTGAAGTAATCCTGTGTACATAAAAATCAGTTTAAAGTTTTAAGAAAAATGTTTTTAGTTAAACACCAGTTCGGCGTTTTGGTTTTAAAAATTATGAATACACCGTCGTAAATGAATCAAAAGAAAAAAACCAGTAATACCTCTGAATGCCTCTGTCAACAAATTCCGGATGATTGATTTTTTCCGAATAGTGGGAATATATGTAGTTTTGCAAAAGCTGGAATATGAGAAATAAATTTAGTGCAAAGTTATGCATAAAGCAAAATCCGGATAACAATTTAAAATTACAACCGTAACAAATTTCGAAAATCACAGGTGTAATTTGCGGTTACCGTGTGGAGGAGATTGAAGATTCTGAGCGAGAAACGGGACTTCCCGATAGTTATCGGGACAGGCTTCTCATCCCCTTTCTCTCTGAGCGAGAAACGGGACTCGAACCCGCGACCCCGACCTTGGCAAGGTCGTGCTCTACCAACTGAGCTATTCTCGCAATATTTCAAATTAAGTACCCGGAGGGGGACTTGAACCCCCACGGCCATAATGGCCATTGGATTTTAAGTCCAACGTGTCTACCATTCCACCACCCGGGCCTCCTTAAATAAAAAAAAGAGCGAAAAACGAAATTTCCCGATAGTCATCGGGACAGGCTTCTCATCCCCTTTCTCTCTGAGCGAGAAACGGGACTCGAACCCGCGACCCCGACCTTGGCAAGGTCGTGCTCTACCAACTGAGCTATTCTCGCAATATTTTTCTACTATTTAAAAGAACCTGCTTTTAAAGCGATGCAAATATATTGCTAATTTTTTGTTATCACAAAATATTAAAAAAAAATTGCCCGAATTTCAGGATTGATAAAACATCACCGCAATCCGGCCAGCTTTTTTATTTCGTTCAGTTTGTTTAATGCTTCAATGGGCGTAAGGTTGTTAATGTCGAGGTGGGCAATTTCATCGCGGATTTGTTTCAGCACCGGATCGTCCAGTTGAAAAAAGCTAAGCTGCATGCCTTCGCGTTTGGATCCGATTTCACCCAGTGGTTTTGCAAGATCTTCCTTGCCTTTATTTCCTTCCAGCTTTTTGAGGATTTGTTCTGCTCTGGTGGTCACCGATTTTGGCATGCCGGCCATATTTGCTACATGAATACCAAAACTGTGATTGCTCCCCCCGCGAACCAGTTTTCGCAGAAAAATCACCTTGTTCCCTACTTCCTTAATGGAAACATTGTAATTTTTCACGCGCGAAAAAGCGCCTTCCATTTCGTTTAACTCGTGGTAATGCGTGGCAAAAAGTGTTTTCGCTTTGGCCCGCGGATGTTCGTGCAAATGTTCAACAATAGACCAGGCAATGGAAATGCCGTCATAGGTGGACGTTCCGCGACCCAGTTCATCAAAAAGAATCAGGCTGCGGTCCGAAACGTTGTTCAGAATACTGGCAGCTTCATTCATTTCCACCATAAACGTGGATTCGCCCAGGGAAATGTTATCGGATGCGCCCACGCGGGTAAAAATTTTGTCCACCAGCCCGATTTTTGCTTTTTGCGCGGGAACAAAACTGCCCATTTGTGCCAGCAGAGTTATCAGTGCGGTTTGCCTGAGCAGTGCCGACTTACCCGCCATGTTGGGTCCGGTGATGATGATGATTTGCTGGTCATCCTGATCGAGGCGCACATCGTTGGCAATGTACGATTCGCCGATGGGCAACTGGTGTTCGATAACCGGATGTCGTCCTTCTTTGATGTCAATTTCAGTACTGTCGTTCATCTGGGGCCTGAAATAACCGTACCTTTCGGCGCAGGTGGCAAACGAAAGCAGGCAGTCGATTTTTGCCAGAATGTTGGAATTAAGCTGAATGGCCGAAATGTAATCCGACAGCGCCAGAATCAAGTCATTAAAAAGTTGAGTTTCAAGTGTCAGAATTTTTTCTTCAGCTCCCAGAATTTTCGATTCGTATTCCTTTAATTCTTCAGTGATGTATCTTTCGGCACTCACCAGGGTTTGTTTACGAATCCACTCGGAAGGAACTTTGTCTTTGTGTGTATTGCGTACCTCAATATAATAGCCGAAAACATTGTTGAACCCCACCTTCAGGGATGTGATGCCATGTTTTTCACTTTCCCTTTTTTGCATCTGCGCCAGGTAATCTTTACCCGACCAGGCAATTTTCCGCAAATCGTCCAGCTCCTCTGAAACACCCTCGGCAACAACTTTCCCTTTATTTACGGCTGTTGGCGGGTCGGCCACAATTTCTTTCTGAATCCGGTCGCGGATGAGGCTGCAGGTATTCAACTGTTCGGCAAATCGGTTCAATGTTTCATTTTCTGACTCGGCGCAAACCTGTTTGATGGGAGCAATGGCGTTCAGCGCATTTTTTACCTGCACCATTTCGCGCGGATTGATGCGCCCCACAGCCACTTTGGAAACGAGTCGCTCCAGGTCGCCAATCTGGCGCAGATGATCTTCCAGATTTTCTTTTGTTTCGGGGTGTTTCAGGAAAAATTCCACCGCATCAAGCCGTTCGTTAATGGGGCCAATGTCTTTCAAAGGCAACGCCATCCAGCGTTTCAGCAGGCGCGAACCCATTGGGGAAATGGTTTTGTCAATTACCTGGAGCAACGACTTTCCGCCTTCATGAATGGGTGAAAAGAGTTCCAGGTTGCGGATGGTAAACCGGTCGAGCCATACGTAATGTTCCTCTTCAATACGGCTCAATCCGGTAATATGCTTTATCTGATGATGCTGTGTCAGGTCGAGGTAATGCAATATTGCCCCCGATGCGATAATGGCCAGAGAAAAGTTTTGAATGCCATACCCTTTCAACGAAGTGGTTTCAAAATGACGAATGAGGCGGTCGGTGGCAGCATCACTGGTGTAAACCCAGTCGTCGAGGTTGTAGGTGTAGTATTTGTTCCCGAATATTTCGGTGAACTCCTGTCCTCTGCCCCGCTGAAACAACACTTCTTTGGGCTGAAAAGAACTGAGCAGTTTGTCGATATATTCGTAGTTTCCCTCGGCGGTTAAAAATTCGCCGGTTGATATATCGAGAAAGGCAACACCGGCCATTTTTTTATCGAAATGAACCGATGCAAGAAAGTTGTTTTCACGGTTTTCCAGGATATTTTCATTGATGGAAACGCCGGGGGTAACCAGCTCTGTAATGCCACGTTTTACAATGTTTTTGGTGAGCTTCGGGTCTTCCAACTGTTCGCAAATGGCTACCCGCTGACCGGCGCGAACCAACTTGGGCAGGTAGGTATCTATGGCATGGTGCGGGAACCCGGCCAGTTCCACATAGCTGGCTGCTCCGTTTGCCCGGCGGGTGAGTGTAATGCCTAAAATTTCAGCAGCCTTTATGGCGTCTTCACCAAAGGTTTCATAAAAATCGCCCACCCGGAACAGCAAAACAGCGTCAGGATGTTTGTCCTTGATTTTGTAGTACTGCTTCATCAAGGGCGTTTCCGCATATTTTTTCGATTCTGTCATCGGGAAACAAAGATAATGGTTTGGATTTCCCGATAAAAATATTCAGCGACTGGTTCAGTCATTATTTTTCAACAAAAAATCAAGGTAACTCTTCCATCAACCATAAAAATTTAGTTCAAAAATTTACGGTCAACCATAAAAAATCATATAAAATTTTTACGGTTAAAAAGAAAAACAACATTCAAAACAGCCCGGCACAATACCATTAAACTCATTAGGTAAAAAGCTACATGAAATTTTTGTGGAAGAAAGATTCCTAAAAAAATGAAAATCAACAACCAACCGGAAACCAGCAGAAAGTAATACCGGGTTACCGGCCTCCATCTTTTTATTTTCCAAACTATTGCAAAAACCAAATTCAGGGGGATAGCCCACATCAGATTGTAATTTGGAGACATGGCCGGATGCTCAGAATAAAAAACAAACCACAAAATAACTGCCCCCATAAATCCGTAGAATCCAAAAACGAGATAATCTGCCCGGTAATTTATTTCCCTTTTTCCGTATTGGCGAACAGATATATAACACACAATAAATAGCAAAATACCAAAAATAACTGCCGGACTGAATATTTTTAAACTTTTATACCTCATTTCTGGGGCCTGATAAATGACCTGGAAAGACTTTACAAGCGGCCTTATTTCATTTTCGTTTTTTATTGTTGTTTGCCCAAAATGTTTCATGAGATAATCGGGCAGAAACATTTCGTCGTAAGCCGATGCATTTTGGTCTGAAGGCGCAGCAACAACCAGATCGATGCCAAAATTCAGCCACAATAGTTTTGAATGGTACTCTTTTATTAATTCCCGGAAAGTTTTTTGATTTTCAGAGTTTTCAGGAAATATAACTTCTCCGTCTGTTTGTTCCTGAATAACATCACGAACACGGGTAGCACAATTATCAAAAAAAAAGTTGTAGCGGTAAATTCTGTTTTCCGGCCTGGCATTCCAAAGCAGAAATTCAAATACTTTTTGTTTCTCTGCCCGGGAAAGATTCAAAGTTTGTTCAAAAATGCTTCTTTGGTCGGATACATATTCATCAACAAATTTGGAAAAACCATAAGCGCCAAGCAAATAATCGGTTTGTCCCTTTGCAAACCGCCAGATAAAATTGGGGGTATTAAAATTGAATATTCCATAGTTGAAGACCACATCGTAATTGTATGCAACATCTTTTACACGAATGGCAGAATGCCCGTAAACCGAATATGGCTCATTGCCGGGGCTGCAGGTTAAAACACTTATTTCTGCCTGTTGGGATAGCACAAAGGCAGTTACAGAATTTTTCTGAAATAAAAAGAACAGAATTAGCAAAAACGTCTGATACGAAATTCTCATCGATTCAAATTTTCCAATAAAGGAACAAAAAAAGCAGAACTCAATTAGATTTTTGTATTTGAAATGTGTTTTGGTGAAATTAAAATTAGACAGGTATAATTAACGACATTTCAATCTTTTTTTCGATCTTTGCCCGTGAAAAATTAAAGAAGGGGAAGATATGAGTTGTGCAGGATGCGCGTTCAATACTATAGATACTGAAGAAAAAATTGATGTTTACAATTGGCTAAATGATTTACCCGATACATCGGAACAATCTGATATAGTAGAAGTTAAGTTTAAGACAACACGAAAGGAATTTTACAGAAATACCGAAGGAATTCCGTTAAAAAGAGGCGACAAGGTAGTTGTTGCCACCTCGCCCGGACATGATGTGGGTGAAGTTTCACTTACCGGTTACCTGGCTGATAAGCAGTTTGAACGAAAAGTGAAAAACCCGCGACGTTACACCTTAAATTTCATTTACCGCAAAGCTACCGAAAACGATTTGCATGTACTGAACGATGCGCGGGGTCGTGAAAAATTAACCCTGATACGCTCGCGGCAAATTGCAGCCGATCTGGGCCTCGACATGAAAATTGGAGAGATTGAATACCGGGGCGACGGCAAAAAAGCCATTTTCTATTACATTGCCGACGGTCGTGTGGACTTTCGCGAACTGATAAAACATTACGCCCGCGAGTTCAAAATTAAGGTGGAAATGAAACAAATAGGTGCGCGGCAGGAAGCAGGCCTGGTGGGCGGCATTGGTTCGTGTGGCCGGGAATTATGCTGCTCGAGCTGGCGAACCGATTTTTCCAGCATTTCGTCGGATGCAGCCCAAAAACAGGGACTTTCGCCATCGGCACAAAAAATGGCCGGCGCCTGCGGGAAACTAAAATGCTGCCTGCTTTACGAACTCGATGTTTACCTCGAAGCAAGACAGGAATTCCCCAAAGAGCTGCTTTACCTCGAAACGGGCAAAGGCCTGGCCAAACCTTTAAAAACCGATTATCTGAAAAAAGAAATCTGGTTTGCCATCGAGGGCAATTCCCTGTCGGGAACTTTCCCTCTTTCTTTGAAAGAGGTTAAAAATATTATTCAGCTAAACAAACGTGGACAGAAACCGGAAATTCCCGCAAAAGAAATAGCCAATAGTGACGAAATGGGCTGGCAAACCATGAACAACGAAAGCATGGACCGGTTTGAAAAGAAAAAACCGGCGAAAAGCAAAGGCAGGGGGAAAAGAAAATATAAAACCAAAGGCAACAAAAGAAGCCTGGTAATAAAGAAGCGGTAATAACCCTGGAATAAAAGCCGACTCAAAAACAAGTAGTCCGCTTGTCAGGCCGGCTTTTACAAACGGTTATGCCGACATTATTTCTTTGTGGCAGGGAGGATTAAATTCAGTATAATACCCACGAGTGCTGCCAGTCCGATGCCTGCCAGAGAAAAAGTACCGTATTGTATGATGGCTCCACCGATTCCTACTGTTAAAACCACTGAAACAATTACCTGGTTGCGGGTTTCAGCCATATTGGTTTTCGATTCAACCAGCGATTTGATACCGATGGAAGCAATCATGCCAAATAAAAGCAGCATAATGCCTCCCAAAACCGATTGTGGTATGGTTTTCAGAAAACCGCTGATTTTTCCCACAAAAGCAAACAGGATGGCGGTTATGGCAGCAATTCGCAAAACAAAAGGATTGGTGATTTTTGTGAGTGTGATGGCGCCGGTTACTTCGGAATAGGTGGTGTTGGGCACACCGCCAAAAAATCCGGCAACCGCCGTGGCAATACCATCGCCCAGTAATGTGCGGTGCAAACCGGGTTTTTCAATAAAGTTTTTATTACAAACTCCGCCAATGGCATACATATCGCCCACATGTTCTATAATCGGGGCAATAGCCACCGGAACCATATACAAAATAGCCTGCCAGTGAAACTTCGGTACTGTAAACTCGGGTACCATCAACCATGTAGCTTCTCGAATGGCTGTATAATCTACCTTACCCCAAATTACTGCAACCAGATAACCGACCACAATGGCAATGAAAATAGGGATAAGCCTTGCCATTCCTTTTCCAAAAATGACTATAGTTATGGCTGTCAGCAGTGCAATTACTGCCAGCCACCAGTCGTCTTTGGCCATATCAACAGCTGTTGATGCCAGCGACAACCCGATGATCATAATCACCGGACCTACAACCACCGGTGGAAAAAGTCTTTCGACAAACGTAATGCCTCGCGCCTTTACCAGAGCCGAAACAACTGCATAAACCACACCAACGGCAATTATTCCCGAAAGGGTACCGGGCCAGCCGTAAAGCCGTGTTGCTTCAACAATGGGAGCGATAAAAGCAAAACTGCTTCCCAAAAAAACAGGCACTTTTCCCCGTGTTACCAGGTGGAAAATCAGCGTTCCAATACCCGCTGTGAACAATGCTACAGAAGGATCGATACCTACCAGAAGAGGAACTAATACGGTTGCTCCAAAAGCAACAAAAAGAAACTGGATTCCCAGCACCGTGTTTTTCACTGTTAGCTGGTCGCGAAAGGTTTTTTGGTTCATGTAAAACAGAATAAAGATTTGTGCAAAAAAAGGAATTTTCAGCCCACCGATCAAAAAAAGATGTTAACAAATAATCTACATTTTTTTATTCGGTTCAGCTTTCCCTGTTTTGCAGAAAGGCCTCTTCCAAACCCGAAACCTCGGCAAGCCCCTTCAATCGCCCGATTAACGGGTATCCCGGGTTTCCTTTCAGGTTGAAATCGTTGATAATTTTTATGCCATGGTCGGGGCGCATGGGGATACAAAAGTCGGTTCGTCCGGTGGTTTTACGTTTCTGCATCTCTTCCAACAGTGTTTTTACCAGCAATGCCATGTTTACTCCGCCCGCAATGTGCCCCGATTCGTAAAAACTGCCATCTGCAAGCACCTGTGTATTCCGCAAATGTACAAAATGAAACCGGTGTCCGAATTTCCGGGCCATTTCAATCAGGTTGTTGTCTTTTCGGGCAGAAAACGATCCGGCGCAGAAAGCAATGCCGTTGCTGGGTGACGGGCAGGTGTTCTGCAGCCATTCCATGTCATCGATGGTACTGAAAATACGCGGCAGTCCCAAAACCGGAAATGGTGGATCGTCGGGGTGTATGGCCATGTTGATATTGCTTTTTTCGGCAACAGGAATTACTTCGTTTAAAAAGAATGCGAGGTGTTTACGCAACTCCTTTTCACCGATATTCCGGTATCTGGTCAGATGCTCTAAAAAAACCTGCTTGTAGTCGGCAATGGATGGATCGATTACACCATCGATAAAACCCTGAGTAACCACAATGATGGCATGTGCCAGCTGGTCGGCTTCTCCGGGTGTCATTTTTTTGAATAGCATTTTGGCTTTCCGAAGCATCTCCTGAGGATAATCCTTCTCAGCGCCGGGACGTTTCAGAATAAATACATCAAATGCAGCAAAGGTGGGGTAATCGAACAGCATGGATTCGCCACCCTGGGGAAGCCTGAAGTGCAGGTTGGTGCGCACCCAGTCGAGCACAGGCATAAAATTATAAACCACCGTTTTAATGCCGCAAAGCGCCAGATTTTGCAAAGTGGTTTTGTAATTCTGAATGTGTTTTTCGCGCAATTTGGTGCCGGTTTTGATGGCTTCGGTAACCGGCAGGCTTTCCACCACCGACCAACCCAGACCGTTCTTCTCAATTTCCGTTTTTACTTTTTCAATCTCCTCTACCGGCCATACTTCGCCGTTGGGAATGTGGTGCAGGGCGGTTACCACTTCCTCCACGCCCATCTCTCTCAGCCATGCAAGTTTCACCGGGTCATTTGCTCCAAACCACCGCCAGGATTTTACAAATCGTATTTTTTTCATTTTTTCCTGCTACCAGTTGTTTATTATATTCCGCTGAACGAGCTAAATCCTCCATCAACCGGAAGAATGGCGCCGGTAACAAAACTGGCGGCCTCGGAGCAAAGAAAGTGAACCGTTCCATTGAGTTCGGAAATCTCGCCAAAGCGCCCCATCGGGGTTTTACTGAGGACTTTTTCACTTCGCTCGGTGTAAGAGCCGTCGGGGTTCACCAGCACATTTTCGTTTTGCGTACTGATGAAAAACCCGGGTGCAATGGCATTTACCCTTATTTTTTCGCTGAATTTTACCGCCATCTCCATTGCAAGCCACTTGGTAAAAATTTCAACGCCCGATTTGGCGATGGAATACCCCGGCACCCGCGAAATGGAAGCGTAGGTGGCCATGCTGGAAATGTTGATGATGGAACCGTACCTGCTGTTGGCCATAGCTTCGCCGAAAACGAGACAGGGGTAAACCGTACCGTTCAGGTTCAAGTCGGTTACCTTGTTGTAATCGCTGATATCCATATCAAAAACCGTTTGTCCTTCGGAGATGGTAGCCCCGGGCAGATTTCCGCCGGCTGTATTCACCAGAAAATCGATACGGCCCCATTTTTCAAGAATGGTTTCCCGGGCATCTTTCAACTGCTTAATGTCGAGCACATTCACTACCAGACCGATACCCTCGCCGCCAATGGCTTTGATTTTACTCAGCCGCAAATCCACATTTTCCTGTGTACGGCCAATCACGGCCACTCTCACACCGTTTTTTGCCAGGTATTTGGAAATGCTACCGCCCAGCGTGCCAGAGCCGCCGGTAACAACGGCCACTTTATCCTCAATATTAAAAAGTTCATTCATGATTTCAATTCATTTAACAGATACAAATAATACGATAGTATCTTCATTTTGTTCGGTATAATTTTAACGAGCACCTGTACAATTTTTGCTAACTATACCAGCTGAAATACATCCGATTTAATCAGGTCGAATAAAAAGACATGTTGAAAACGCGATTCAAATGAGTGGTTCATTATTTTGTCGGGCAGGTTGTAACTTTTTACCCCCCGGAGGCGGTCGGTGGTGATGATCAGCCAATAGTAATTGAGCCGGTGTTTCTGGTAAAGTTTCAGTTTATCATCTTTTTTATGAATAGACTCGCGGATATCGGCCACCACATTTTCTGAAACTCCCAGGTTATTGGAACGTTCCCACAAACCATTTTGCATTTCCGGATGGTGAACAATCAGAATGGCTTCGAGCCCCGAGGGAAGGGCTTCAGTACCTATGGTTTCCCGGAAAAACGAAGTGGGCGATTTTCCGGTTGTAACCTGCCTGATGGCATTCACGGACTGCACTGCAACCGATAACTCTCTTTCAGGGGCAACAGGATTGTGTTCGGAAAACAGAAACTTAACAAACAAGCGCAGCGTAGAAGACCCCTCGAAAAGCAACCGGGTTGATTCGATAATCTGTTCCCGGTTTTGAATCAAACGCAGCTCTGCTTCATCCGGTTCGCGGGCGTTAACCGGATTGAGACGGGTAAGTTCAACCCCCAGGTTATTCCGGCTTTTTAATTTTACAATAAAATCGGGCGATTCCCAGGGCACTAACTTCCCTTTTGGAAAAACCGGGTAGCTTTCCCGAAAGTATTGCATCAGTATTATCTCCAGTTGTTTTTTTTCAGACTGCATGCCATTCAAATTTTCCGAAATTTAGCAAGAAAATTAAAACTGCTTTGTAAAATGAGCCGGAATGAAAAAAGTAAAAAACAATACCTGCAAACAGCTGAAATATTTTGTGGTGTTTTTGTTTTAATGGCAGAAATTGATGAATTTTATCAAAAATTTTCAACTAACATTCTTATTATGAACAAAACATTCTTATTGAGCATGGTATTTTCAATTCCTTTTCTGATAGCATCCTCCCAAAACTACCCGAAACCGGACGAAGCTTTTCGGCTGAAGCAACTGGAACCGCCCACCGGCAAAGTGCGCATGGTGCTCGACACCGACACCTACAACGAAGTGGACGACCAGTTTGCGCTGGCCTACGCTTTTTTGTCGAAAGAAAAAATTGAACTGGAAGCTGTTTATGCGGCGCCATTTCACAACAGCCGGTCAAACGGTCCGGCAGACGGAATGGAAAAAAGTTACGAGGAAATTCTACGATTGCTGAAAATGCTGGGTAAATCGCCCGAAGGGTTTGCATTTCGCGGTTCCGACCGGTATCTGGAAGATGTAGCTAAACCCATCCGCAGCGACGCAGCGCTCGACCTGGTAAAAAAGGCCATGGCAAGCAGTCCTGAAAATCCGCTTTACGTTGTGCCGGTTGGTTGCATTACCAACATCGCCTCGGCCATTTTAATCGAACCGGAAATCATCAAAAACATAGTGGTGGTTTGGTTGGGTGGAAACGGTTTGAACTGGCCACATCAAAAAGAGTTTAACCTGATGCAGGATGTTCTGGCAGCGCGGGTGGTTTTCGACTCGGGCGTGCCGTTTGTGGTAATGCCCTGCCGGCCTGTGGTTTCCCATTTTCATACAACCATTCCCGAGTTGAAATATTATTTGGAAGGCAAAAACGAACTTTCGGACTATTTGTACAACATTGTAGTGGAATACAGCGGTGGCCACGATGCTTACTCCAAGGTAATCTGGGATGTCACTGCGGTGGCCTGGCTCGTCAACCCGGCATGGATAAAAACCAACCTCGTTCACAGCCCGGTTTTAACGGATCAGGTAACATTTAGTGTGGACCATTCGCGCCATTTTATCCGCATGGCAGAAGAATTAAACCGCGATGCCATTTTCAGGGATTTGTTTGGTAAACTGACAAAATAATCAATCGTTTAATAAAACTCAATCGAGATGAACCCATATCTGAAACATTATTTTCTGTTGGCTTTTCTGGGCCTGTTTATCCTGCCGGCTTTTTTAAAAGCAAATGAACCTGCACAAAAAACAAGAGTTTTAATACTCACCGACATTGAAAATGAGCCCGACGATGCCCAGTCGCTGGTGCGTTTTTTATTGTATGCCAACCAGTTCGATGTGGAAGGAATTGTGGCAACCACTTCATGCTGGCAACGCAATCAAACGGCCGAATGGCGCATTCACGAAATTGTGGATGCTTACGGAAAGGTGCGCGATAACCTTGAAAAACATGAAACAGGCTTTCCCACCCGTTCCTTCCTGAAAGAAAAAATCAAAAAAGGATATCCTGATTTTGGAATGGCAGCCGTGGGAGAAGGTAAAGATTCGGAAGGTTCCGACCTGATTATTGAGGTGGTGGACAAAGACGACCCGCGGCCGGTGTGGATTCCGGTTTGGGGCGGCGCCAACTGCCTGGCCCAGGCGCTTTGGAAAGTGCAGCAAACGCGTTCAGAAGAAGAGGTGAAAAAGTTTGTGGCAAAAATACGTGTTTACACCATTTCCGACCAGGACAATTCAGGGCCATGGATGCGGAATGCCTTCAAAGACCTGTTTTATATTGTCAGTCCCGGATTTGGTGAAAATGGCGGCAACAGTTATCACTATTCCACCTGGATTGGCATTTCGGGCGAACGACACTATAATTTTGCAAGCGGCGCCGACAAATACAGCATCGATAACGAATGGGTGGATGAGCACATCCAAAACGGGCACGGCCCGCTGGGCGAACAGTACCCCGACATAGCCTACATCATGGAAGGCGACAGTCCTTCATTTATGTATTTGATTAATAACGGGCTGGGCTCTCCGGAACACCCAAACTGGGGCTCCTGGGGTGGCCGTTATGAACTGTATCAGCCGCCAACGCGCATATTTTTTCATGAATCGAAAGAGCGGGAAATCTGGACCGACACCGACGATTGGGTTGAAGTGGATGGCACCATCTACATCGACCGCCGGGCAACCATCTGGCGCTGGCGCGAACATTACCAAAACGATTTTGCCGCACGAATGGACTGGTGTATGAAAGACTTTGAACAAGCCAATCATCCGCCTGTGGCAAAACTGACCCATGCCAATACAATCAATGCAAAACCGGGAGAAACCATTGAACTGAATGCTTCGTCTTCAACCGATCCGGATGGCGATAAGCTCAGCTATAACTGGATGCATTACCGTGAAGCCGGCACTCATCCGGCATGGGTAAACGTTGATGAACCGAACCTGGCAAAAACTTCTGTTACCCTTCCAAAAGTAACAGAGCCTGCAACCGTGCATTTTGTGGTGGCAGTAACCGACAATGGCAAACCTGCATTGACACGTTATCAGCGGGTGATTATTTCAGTAAAACCTTAGTTTTAATCTTAAAGCAACTTGCAATGAAGTATTTTTTTACAATTTGGAATTTTATTCTGCTGTTTTCATTTCAGCTTGCAGCACAGGAAAATTTCAGTCAAAAATTTTCCGGAAACTGGAGCGGCGAAATGGAACTTTCGGGTTCAAAACTGGAGATTATTTTTAAGATTTCGCTGGAAGAGAACGGAGAGCTTTCTGCAAAAATGGATGTGCCGGCTCAGGGAGCACGCGATTTGCCGGTAAGTAAAGCCGAAGTGAAAACCGACAGCGTTTTTCTGCATGTGGCGATGATTGCAGGGCGCTTTGAAGGTCAGATGGTAAACGACACAACCATTTCCGGGAATTGGAGCCAGTCGGGATTAAACTTTCCGCTTACATTAAACCGGACTGAAAAAGTAACTGAATTTAAAAGGCCACAGACACCCCAACCGCCATTTCCGTATGTTGAAGAAGAAGTGAGTTATGAAAACACCAAAGCCGGTATAAAACTGGCCGGAACGCTTACGATTCCTGAAAATGCTGAAAATGTTCCGGCAGTGATTCTGATTTCCGGATCGGGAGCACAAGACCGCGACGAAACCATTTTTGAGCATAAACCTTTTCTGGTGATTTCCGATTTCCTTACCCGGCACGGAATTGCAGTGCTAAGGGTGGATGACCGCGGTGTGGGCGGTTCGGAAGGAAATGTAAACGATGCAACCAGCGAAGATTTTGCCGGCGACGTGCTGGCAGGAATCGAATTTCTGAAAACCCGGAAAGAAATTGAAAGTTCAAAAATCGGACTGATTGGCCACAGCGAGGGAGGAATTGTTGCTCCCGTTGTTGCAAACAAAGCAAGTGATGTTGCTTTTATTGTGATGCTGGCCGGACCGGGAATTCCGGGCGAACAAATCATTTACGAACAGGGCCGGCTGATTGGTCTGGCCTCGGGAATGACCGAAGAGCAGGTGGAACAAAACCGGAAAACGCAGGAAGCTATTTTCAATATTATAAAAACTGAAAAGGATTCCGCGGTACGGCTCGACCGGCTGCAGCGCACATTTACCGGCGGCATGTACCCGATGATGAATGATGACCAGAAAAATGCGGTTGCCCAGCAGGTGGCCGCGGTAAATTCACCGTGGTTCAGCCATTTTCTCAAATATGACCCGTATCCGGCACTTACAAAACTGAAATGCCCTGTGCTGGCACTCATTGGCGAAAAAGATTTACAGGTGCCGCCCAAAAGCAACCTGCCGGCCATTGAAAAAGCACTTGCCGAAGGGGGCAACAAAAACTTCAAAACCCTGGAACTGCCCAACCTGAACCACCTGTTTCAAAACTGCGAAACCGGCGCTGTTGCAGAGTATGGACAGATTGAGGAGACCATTTCGCCGGAAGTACTGGAAATCATCTCGGAATGGATTTGGGAGGTAGTAAAATAATTGAAATCAAAATTTTAAACACAAAATTATCGTTTCACAATTTTCCCGGTAAATATCTTTTTGTCCTGAACTATACGATACGAATAGACTCCCGGTGTAAAATGGTTCACGGCAACGTGTTCGTTTTGTAAAACTTCAACCGACAGCATTTTTTGCCCGGCCATATTTAAAAGCTCCAGTTGGGCAGGAACGGAAGAATTGGGGAGTTGAACCCTGATGAAATTTTCTGCCGGGTTGGGGTAAATTTTAAGGTGATTTTCTGAATTAATTTCAACAGCATCCTGAACCGGACCTGTTGAATAATAATAGGTTTCCCTGGTGTCGTATTGCCATTTTTTATCTGCCTGATTCCAAATGTACCATAGAGTAACGAGATTTCTGCCATAATCACCGTAATCATCGTATGTATATTCTGTTTTGGTACTACCTTTCCATTCGCCGGCATCTGTATCCCATCCATAATCCGCCCGCATAAGTGTTCGTCCGTTTTCGTTGTAATTTATTTCCAATTTGTTACCCCAGTATATATTTCCATAACCTCCCCATTCCAAATAGCTGTTTAGTATTTGACGGCCATCGGAATCAAAAGCCCACCGGTATTCCCGGCGAATTCTCCAGTCACCCAAATCGGTATCCCAAACGTAATTGCCATCCAGAATATAGTGACCTGCTTCATCAAAATCGTAAGCTGTTTTCGTTAAATTCTCCCAATCGCCATAGGACGGATTCCACCACGCATTCTCATGTAAAATTTGTCTGCCCTGTTCATCATATTCATATTCATTCTTATTGGCATAATCCCATTTTCCGGAGCCTTCATTCCACTGTGAAATGATTTGCTTAAGAATGTGGCCATTTTCATCGTATTCGTATTCTGACAACGTTCGGTTAACACTGAACACCCAGTTTTTATCTGCATCGCTCCATACATACAACGATGTCAGCGTGCGGTTTGCCAAACTATCATAGTCATATTTTTCTTTGAAAAGTTCTGTCCATTGATTCTCCATCCAGTCCCACTGATATTCGATTGTAGCCCCGAGATTTCCGTTGATGTCAAATTCTTTTTCTGTTCTTGAAGCCCCAATCCATAAACTGTCTTCCGTACTCCAGTGATATGAGCTTTGCAAAGTTTGGTTGAAATGTTCGTCGAACTCAATTTCCATTTTCTGAAGATTTACCCAAACTTTCAGAGTTGCATCCCACTGAGAATAAAACTGAAAAATCATGTTGCCTTGTTCATCATAACCATATTCTTCCCTGCTTGAGTAAACCAAAACCTTTTCCGAATAATCCAATGAATACCAGATTTTTTCTGTTACATTACCGGATTCATCATAAGTGATTTCAACCTTTCCGGATTCAATCCAGTCTTTGGAATCCTGGGCCCATACATAATTTATTTCCGACAGTTTGTTTCCTTTTTCATCGAATTCATATTCCGATTTGCCTGCCCCATACCACTCCTCTGAATCTTTTCGCCAGGAATAATCAATGTTCAATGTCTTATAGCCATTTTCATCGTAATCGTATTCATATTGCCTGATAAATACCCATTTCTCCAGAGTTTTATCCCATAGAGATAAAAAATAGTGAATCTGTTTTTCTTCTGAATTATATGTAATTTCCTCTTTTTTGTTCGGGATAAGTTCGTTTGTGGAATAGTCTTTTTGATACTCTGTAATTTCAGCCTGTTTTCCATTGTCAGAATAGGTGAAAATGCTTTCCTTTTTGTAATTGTAATTTAGTCCGTTTACCGAACGATTGCCGCCATAAATCACATGAGTAGTAAGGTTGCCTACTTCGTTGTATTCCCAGACTTCGTTCGGATAACTTTTCCACTCTCCTGTTGAATCATTCCATGCATAAAACAGCGATTCTTTCCGGTTTGCAGTTTCTTCAGTACCGTACTTGTATTTTCCAATCCTTCCCCATTCTTCGGTTTCGGGTAAAAATGACTCGACCACGATGCTGTCGGGTCTCTGATTCAATTCTTCGGAAACAACTTCTGATTCAGCAGATTGTTGAAAATTTAAAGATGGTGTTTGATTTGTGGCAATTGATGTTTGTGCAAGTATTCCACCAACAAGTAAAGAAGCAAGTGCCAGGAGTTTTAGTTTTTTCATATTCAGTGGTTTAAAAGTGGTTTAAAAATTGATTTTGTTAAATCAAAAATAAGAAGTTTTTCAATAAAAAATATTTTAAAATCAATTTTTTTTCAAAACTGCCACCCATTCATTTTCACCTGGAGTTTTCAAATTCACCAATTCTCCACTTATGGCTTTTTCTTCCGCGGCCCACTCCCCTTTTCGTACCTCCATCCATTTCAGGGTAAAATCTGTATTGGTTTCCGATAAATTGAGTCCCACTTCCCCTTCATCTGGAAAAAACACCACATACACTTCACCCGGTTTTTCTGTGAGGTATGCTTCATTTTCATCCCGATCAGATAACAATTCGTTGTTTGGAGTGAGTTCCCAAAACGGACAGATTTTTTCAATTTCACGGGCAGCTTTCACCGAATTCATGGACAGTTCGGACAAACCCAGGCCCGAAGGCGGACGATGAAACCGTGCCGAGGCTGTCCCTCCGATGACATGCCGCCACCAGCCGTCGATGCCGCTGTTGGTATTGCCGTGAGTACCGCCGTCAGCACCGTAAGTTTTTACCGTGTTTATGGGTCGGGGATGTGCAGAAATGTAATTTTTCACCCACTGGAAATTATCCCAGTGCGCCTGATCGCGCTGATGGTTGTTTTGTGAAATATCGCAGAAATCGTAAAGCTCCGGATGATCGAACGTACGTCTGTGCTGTTCCGATTTCAAATCCCAGGCATCCCACATTTCCGTGAGGTAAACTTTTTTACCTGCATCTTCAGCTTTTTCGCGGATGTATCTGGCCCACCAGGCGCCCCACTCTTCTTCGCCCGAAGTTTCGTTATCCATACAGTATAGAATATGGCTGTGATTAAACGAATATGAAAGCATCTTATCCACAAACTGTTGCTGGAATTTCAGCAAACCCACATTGTTTCGCTGGTTGGGTGTGGTAAAGAAAAACGGTTGTTTGTTTTGGCCGGGATGGTCGGGATATTCCAATTCCAGACCAGATTCGGCTTCGGTATAATTGACATTATTTTTTGGATTGTAAGGATGCGGCGGCCAGTTATTGCGGGTATAATCGAACCGGTCCCACACTTCAATCTGCACAATAATATCGCGTTTGGCCGTTTCATTCAGGAAAAACTCGAACCGCTGCCAGTAGTCTTCGTTCCACTGGTTGAGATCGTAATTTCCGTCTTCCAGCAACTTGTGCGGATACAGTTCGATGCCGCGATCTACTCTGTCGCTCATGGTGTTTCGCACGTAGTTGGCGCCCACCGATTTCATGGAATCGAGGTGTGGAACCAGCATTTCCGCCGGCCACTGAAACAGGTTGTCGTCGCTGCTGGCACCGAGCAACATCACCGGTTCGCCTTTGTACTGCCAGTACCAGGGGTTTTCGGCCCATGGCTGAATCGCCTGCTCAGCCGCTTGTTGAGTTTGACAATTTGAAAACACTAAAACTCCAAAAACAATCCATGTAAACTTTACTTTCATCCTCTACAAATTTTTACTTTGAACTCTGAACTTTGAACTTTAAACTCTGAACTAAAATTTCCCCGGAGCTTTAAAACCCGCGCCCGCATCGTCCAGCACCAGCACCCAATCGAAGTTTTCGCCTACACCCGGAGGTGTAAATGTACGGGTGCCTTCATTCGAAAATTTACCAATTTTTTGCACCTGACCGTTACGCGGGCTGTACCACCAGGCTGTCACCTTTTTACCTCTGATAACATCCATTCGCACCGTGAATGGCCTTCCAACCGGGGCGTAAACCATAGCATACGAACCATCATCTGCGCGGGTTGCTGCGTAGCGGTATAACCCGGCGCCAGGAACGGAAGTCGGTACATCATCGGGAACAATTACTGAATTATCCGGAATTCTATTCAAAATTGGACGTGATTCCATAAGCCGTCTTCCAAACTGCATTTGCCAGGCACCTTGCTGATCGAGAGCTTCGTACCACGGTAAAAGCGGAAAATTTACCGGATTGCGGCCCGGCTGCCACATTTGCCAAACGGAGTGGTGTCCGTAAGTGTGGCCAAAAGCACCACTGAAGAGATTCCAGTATAGAGGACGACGCACATCGGCAGAAATGGAATGTCCGAATTTTTCTGCATTAAATTCAATGGGATGATCTTCATAAATCGGTTCCCCGTCAATAACCGGCTTTACAGGAGTTCGGTTGTAATCTTTCAGCGTATTTTCGTAAACTCCTGTAAACCGGGGGTTGTGCCCGTTCTGGCGCATGTTAAAATCGAGCCAGTCTTCGTTGTGAAAATGCTGTGACGAACCTTGTCCGCCGGTGGGATGAAAAGTTATCAGGTGCTTTCCGTTATCCCCTTTGCGAAGGCCAAGTGCCATGGCACGTACAATCTGACCATGAACTTCTTCTTCCAGCGGACGGTCGCCACCCACAATCCAGATGATATTTGGCGAATCTTTATAACGTTTTCCCAATATTTCACCAAAAACAGCCGCATTTTCAGGCGTAAAAATAACCGGGCCAATTCCCCATTTTTTATTCCATTTATCGCCCCATGTAGGAAGCAAACCAATAAAAAGTCCCTTCTCTTCGGCCTTTTTAATCACCCAGTCCACATGCCTGAAATAGGCCTCGTTAATTTTGGTGGGATCGTTGTCAATCAAGGGTTTTTCACCTTCGGCATTGGGTGTATTCAGCCCGTCGAGTTCGGCTAAAACCACTGCCTGAATAACTGTAAAACCCTTTTCGCGACGGTTTTCAAGATACTTTTCAGTTTCTTCTTTGTTCAGTCTGTGAAACAATTCCCAGGCCGTATCGCCCAACCAAAAAAACGGGGTTCCGTCTTCGAAAACCAAAAACCGCTTGTTTTCGGACACGACTATTTCACCACGCGAAAAATCAATTGGTTCGCCTGCCCATTTGGAAACCTGGCCTGTGGAATTTATAAAGATTGTCAGAAAAATAAGGAGGAGTGAATATTTAATTTTTTGATTCATTTAGCTGAAGGATTTTGAAAAATTATTACCTAAGTTTAGTTTCTTTTATTTTCGAAAAGTAGAACTATTTTTAATGACTTCAAAAAAAGATTCATTCAAATGACTGGAAAAAGAAAATGCAAATGGTAGTATTTGCGAACTACCCGGTTTTTTTGGCAAAATACAAAGACCTGAATCTGCCATTTATAAAAACTGATTTTTTTCTTCCCAATTCCTTAACCTTAGAGGAAAAATGCTCATTTTTAGCAGGATATAAAATTGAATCTCATTTATAAAATGCTTTTGTTAATTTTGCACATTTTATTTAGCAATGTGGATAAGAATTATAAACCAGTTTATCAAATATCTTATTACCGTATGGGTGCTGTTTTATGCAATACCCGGCAGTTCTTCTGTTGCATTTTACCATTACGGTATTGAAAACGGACTGCCTGAAGCGCGCATAATCAGTATCAGTCAGGATTCAATTGGATTTATCTGGCTGGCAGGAGAATACAGCCTAACACGTTTTGATGGGCATCAATTTAAAGAATATGAAAGATCCAAACAATCCACATTACCGTGGAATAAAATCAACACCATTTTTTCTGATTCGGAAGGCACGCTCTGGATTGGATCCGACAATGGCTTTTCATATTATAATTTTTTAAAAGACCAGTTTATAGCTCCGGTTTCTGGCTGGAATGGAACTCTTGTAACAAGTTTCGCAGAAGGGCACAATGGCCAGCTTTGGATTTCAACGGACAAAGGATTGGCTCGGTTTGACAAAAAAACATCACAAATAACCTGGTTTTTTAGCGATGAAAATGAACTTTTTGCTGGTAACATAAAACAAGTTTGCAGCCAGCCCGATGGCAAAATCTGGGTAGTTCGAAATCCAAACGACTTATACCAACTGAATCCTGAAACAGGCGAAATTAACCATTTTGACACCATTGATGGTGTAAACGTGAATGAGTTTTTTATTACCAATCTCAGTTTCTCGAACGGAAAATTACTGATAAGTACCGAATCGCATGGGTTAAACATATATAACCCGGATGATGGTAAAATAAAAAAAATCATAGTTGGTTACCTTTCCAATACCATTCATCATGCTGATGTGGAAAACGATTCTACAATTTGGCTGGCAACAGCAAGCGGACTTTATCAACTGAACCATAACACCGGCAACTATGTGCAATATACCAATATTGTTGAAGATCCGCTTAGCATGGGAAACACAACCATTAAATATGTTTTTGTCGATCGCGAAAATAACCTGTGGGTTTCTTCGGGAACCCGGGGTATCGATTTCGGAATAAAGGATATCCTTTTTTCACATTTTATGTATTCTAAAGATGTACCTTATTGTTTGACACAACAGGAAGTGGTGTGCATTGATTTCGACAAATCAAATAATTTATGGCTGGGGTATGAATCCGGCTTGCTCGAAAAGCATAGTTCCGACCCTTTTGGAAAAACTTCATATTTCCTGCATTCCGAAAATAACGAGAGAATTTCTGGAACTATTTACCGGGTGCTTGAAGACAGTAAAAACCGGATTTGGGCAGGTGGCTGGCAAAGCGGGTTGCAAAAATTAAACAGCGAAAAAACCCTGTTTAAAGCGGCTTTAATAAAACCAGCATCGGTTGCTGAAAAACTGGACAGGGCAAATATACTGGATATTATTGAGGAACCCGGCGGTAATTTATGGTTAAGTACAAACGGGAACGGAGTTTTTAGATACAATCCCCAAAGCAAGAATGCAAAATTGTTTCAGTTTCATGAAAACAATCCGCAAATGGGGATAACCAATGACTACACTTCTGATTTGTGTATCGATAAGCAAAACAATTTATGGATTTCGAGCAGTTTCGGTTTATCGGTACTTGATTTGGAAAGCGAACACATTACCCAATACTATCATAGCCCGGAAGACTCTGCTTCACTGTCCGGAAATACAATACAAGCGCTTTATTGCGACAACTCAGGACTGGTTTGGGTAGGCACCAGCACCGGCTTAAATGTATTTATCCCCAAATTAAACAGTTTTAAACGCTTAATCACTACACAGGATTATTCTATAAACGATATTTCAAGTATCGAATCCATCAAACCGGGAGAACTTTGGGTCAGCACTAAATCCGGTCTGTTTTGTTTAACCTATAAATGGGATGAAAATACGCACGAACTGGATTATGAAAGTGACTATTTTTTTGAATCCAACGGACTTATTTCCAATTCATATTATAACAAATCATCAACAACCGAGCGGAACAGCATAATTTTTTTCGGTGGAAACAAAGGAGTAGATTTTCTAAATCCAGCCGAAAAAAAGAGATCATCCTATAACCCGCCCAAAGCTTTAATTACTGATGTATCCGTTTACGGGAAAAGCACTTATCCGCAAAACGGCAATGAAAACAACCTTCCGTTGTATGAACTTGAACACAACCAGCAAATGATCTCTTTCCGGTTTACCTCATTAAATTTCACCAATCCAAATCAACAAAAATACCGCTACAAATTGCAAGGATTCGACAATCAATGGGTTTTTCCGGAGGACGAAAAAGTGGCCACTTATACCAACCTCAGGCCAGGCAGTTACCTGTTTATTGTTGAAACCATGGACAAAAACGGGCGCTGGAGCCCACAAAACAGTTCTGTTGAACTTAAAATAAACCCGCCAATATGGCAAACATTGCCGTTTATTGTTTTCATGGTAATTTTTGTGTTTGGTACATTGTTTATGGTGAACCGCATCCGCAACAACAAAATTCGAAACCAGCGGCGTAAACTGGAAAAAATTATTGATGAACGCACAAAAGAGCTGCAGGGAAAAAACATAGAACTGGAAGCTGCCAACCAAACCAAAGACAAGTTTTTCTCCATCATTTCGCACGACCTGCGCAGTCCGTTTTCAGGCTTGGTCGGGATTCATGAGGTTTTAACTGATCCTGACTACAATCTGAATCAGAAAAAACAAAATGAACTGCTGCTAAATGCAAAAAAATCAGCCAATCAAATATTTGAACTGCTTGAAAACCTGCTCACCTGGTCGCGCTCGCAAATGAAAACAACAAACATTTTCCCCCAAAAAGAAAACCTGGGAAAAATCCTGCAAAATAATATTGAATTACGGCAAGCTTCAGCACAACAAAAAGAAATTTCAATTTATCACGATTACCCCGAAAACATCGAGGCCTTTTTCGATGCCGATATGATAAACACCGTAATCCGGAATCTGCTCAGCAATGCCCTGAAATACACCCCGGCCGGAGGTGAAATAACTGTTTCGGCAGAAAGTAAAAACGGGTTTGTAACTGTCCACATTGCCGATACAGGGCTTGGTATAAATGAAGTAGAAATGCGCCGGCTGTTCAGCCTGGACAAAACAAGCAGAAACGGTACCCAGGGCGAAAAAGGTACCGGCCTGGGATTGATTATTTGCAAAGAGTTTATTGAAAGAAATTACGGAAAAATCTGGGTTACACCCAATCGCCCTAAAGGTACAGTTTTTCATTTCTCATTACCTGTACATGAAATTTAACCGCTTAAAAAAATTCATTCAAAAGACTGGAAAAAGAAAATGCAAATGGTAGTTTTTGCGAACAACCCGGTTTTTTTGGCAAAATATTAAGACCTGAATCTGCCATTTATAAAAACTGATTTTTTATTTCGCAATTCCTTAATCTCAGAGAAAAAGTAAAATGGAATGGCGGATGGACTTTTCAGAAACTTTTCCATTTTTTAACAACTGTTGTGTGTCTAAATTTCTATATTTGCAGGTTCGCAAATTTCTGATTGTTAATAATACAGACTGCGCTTAATCGGAAAAGCTAGTAAGGATGCAAAACTGGATAATTCGGATGATTCTTGTTGTTCTGCCATTGGGTTGGCCGGGATTATCATTTGCCAATATTGCCTTTTATCATTACGGGATTGAAAAGGGATTGCCGGAAACCCACATTGTAAGCATCAGTCAGGATTCAATTGGATTTATCTGGCTGGCCGGAGAGAACGGCATGTTCCGGTTTGATGGAAGTCAATTCAGAGCCTATCAAAATTCATTTTTCAATACAGAGCAGTCTTCTTTTTCCATCATCAATTCCCTTTTTACCGATTCGCGGGGTGCATTGTGGGTGGGTGCCAACAATGGAGTGTCAACCTACGATTTTATTCACGATCGCTTCATAAGTCCACCTGGAAACTGGAACCGGTTCCGGGTTACCGATTTCGATGAAGACGAAGATGGAAATATCTGGATTGCCACCAACCACGGCCTGATTGGTTACCATCCGGAATCGGGGAAAACCCTTTGGTTTACCGGCGGTAATGGTAGTTCTGAAAATGCCATTCTGCCTGACACTGAGATTCATAAAATTACCTGTCAGCCCGGAGGGAAAATATGGTTTACCCTTTACACAGGAGGCCTTTTTCAGTTCGAACCTGAATCGGGCACAGTACGTGATTTCAGCCGCATTGGAGAAACCCATCTGGGTACTATGAATATTTCAACGCTCGGTTTCTCCGAAGATCATGTTTTTGCAGGCACCATTTCCAACGGACTTATTTGGTTCAATCCCGAACATGAAAAGATATTTCAGGAAACCTTCGATAATTTAGGTTTTACAGTAAGACATTTCCGGCTTTCGGATGACTCACTGATTTGGCTGGCTACCAACAACGGATTAATTTCGTTTAACTATTCCTCAAGAGAATATTCCCGGTACATCAACGAACCCACCAACTCCCTGAGTATCAATCGCACTTCAGTGGATCATGTGTTTTTAGACAACGATAAAAATGTTTGGGTCTCTTCCGGTATCAGAGGCGTGGATTATGGCATAACCGGTAATCCTTTTTACCAGTTTAATATCGACGAAGTTTATCCCTACGGCTTGTACCACAAAGAGGTGACAGCTATTCATTTTGATGAACAGGGGAACATGTGGCTGGGATATGAAGCGGGCCTGGTGGAACAACATACACATGACCCTTTAGTCCGGAATGGTTTTCATCTGACTTCCTTAAGCCAAAGCGGAGCACCCGGTTCCATAATGGCCATTTTTGAAGACAGCAAAAACCGGGTATGGATTGGCGGTTGGGATTGTGGTTTGCAAAAACTGAATGCTGCCGGAACAGCTGTTGAATATGCTCCCATTCTGCCGGAAGAGTTGGCCGCGAGACTTGCTACAGCCGATATTAGGGGCATGGCAGAAGACAGCAAGGGCAACCTTTGGATTAGTTTTCACGGTATAGGGCTGGGGCGATACAATACGGAGACTTATGAGATAAAACTTTTTAGCCACAATCCGGATAACCCGCTCAATACCTTATCGAATGATTATTCTTACAACCTTTGTTTCGACAACAACGATAACCTGTGGGTGGCTACAGCACACGGAGTAACAAAGCTAAGTTTGCCGGATGAGCAAATCACCACCTATTTTGCCGAAGATGGCAACCGGCTTTCTCTGAGCAGCAGCACGGTTTATACCATTTATTGCGATGTTGCAGGAACGGTATGGGCAGGAACAAGCAATGGACTGAATATGTATAATCCTACACTGGATGTTTTTCAGCCGGTTGTAACCGACAGGGAAATTCCATTTATCAGCATCTCCGATATTCAGTCTGTTAATCCCGGGGAAATTTGGGTGAGTACTTATTCCGGAGTAATTCAAGTTACATACCCCTCCGGTTTTTCCGGTGAGAATATTAGAGTAAACACCCAACTCTTCGACCGATCATCAGGACTTCTTTCCACCAATTATTTCCAGCGCTCGTCGGGAGTAAGTAAAGATGGGATGATATTCTTCGGCGGAAACGAAGGCATCGATTTTTTTAATCCCAACGAGGTTCGGTCATCAATAGGTACCGAAATTAAAACATTAATTACCGAGTTGACAGTGGACGGACAACCTGTTTATCCTGCCCGGGATAAAATGGGGTCAGAGCCGGTTATTCTGCCTCTGGACTACCGCCACCGGATGGTTAATATCCGGTTCACTGCGCTTCATTTTAACGCTCCGGGAGCATTGCGGTTCAGGTATAAAATGGAAGGCCTGGACGATGAATGGTTCTATCCTCAAGTTTCACAAAGTGCTACCTTTTCCAACCTGAAATCAGGTTCATACCAATTCATGGTAGAGGTGCAGTACAAAAACGGTCCGTGGAGCTCTCCGGCTGTTGCTGTTATTCGGGTGAAGCCAGCGTTCTGGACGACCATACCATTTATTGTTTTTTTATTGTTAATTACTGGAGGCCTTATTTGGTTTGCCTTTTGGTACCGCTCGAGAGTAATGTACTTGCGCCAAAAAAAGCTGGAACAAATAATTGCTGAAGATACCCGCGAGCTCCAGCAAAAAAACGAACAGCTTGAAGTTGCCAACCAGACAAAAAACAAGTTTTTCTCCATTATTTCGCACGACCTGCGCAGCCCTTTTTCAGGCTTGTTAGGGATTCTTGAGGTTTTAGCTGACTCTGACTACAATCTGAATCAGAAAAAACAAACAGAGTTGTTGCAGACTGCAAAAAAATCTGCCCATCAAACATTTGATCTGCTCGATAACCTGCTCACCTGGTCGCGCTCGCAAATGGAAACAACAAACATTTACCCCAAAACAGAAAACCTGGGCAAAATTCTTCAGAATAACATTGAATTAAAACTAGCTTCGGCGCAGCAGAAAGAAATTTCAATCAACCACGATTTCCCAGAAAATATCGAAGCATATTTCGATGTTGATATGATAAACACCGTAATCCGTAACCTGCTCAGCAATGCCATTAAATATACTCCGAAGATGGGGGAAATTACTGTTTCGGCAGAAACTGAAAACGGGATGGCATCGGTCCATATTGCCGATTCGGGAATAGGTCTGGGTGAAGAGGAGATGCGTAACCTGTTCAACCTTAACAAAAAAAGCCGGAACGGAACCCAGGGCGAAAAAGGTACCGGACTGGGCCTGATTATTTGCAAAGAGTTTATTTGGAAAAACTACGGGAAAATTTGGGTTACTCCCAATCAGCCCAAAGGTACTGTTTTTCATTTCTCAGTTCCTGTTCAGAAGATTTAGCCGTAATGAACATTTCGCGTTTTGCCGCGTTCATTTTAGAAAAAAGCAACTATGAAATTAACAGCCAATGTTATCGGCGCCACCGGCCTTACAGGCAAACATCTTGTACAACTTCTGCTGGAGAACGAAAATTTTAAAAGAGTCCGGATTTTTGTCCGCCGCAGCACAGGCCTTAAACACCCAAAACTGGAGGAATTCATTGTCGATTTCAGCAATACCGGTGCCTGGGAAAACCTGCTAACCGGCGATGTTCTGTTTTCGGCCCTGGGAACCACACTCAAACAGGCCGGAAGCAAGGAAAAGCAATACGAAGTCGATTTCACGTTTAACCTGAAATTCGCCCAAAAGGCCAAAGGAAACGGCATAGAAAATTATGCGCTGGTTTCTTCCATTGGCGCAAATGCAAAATCGAACCTTTTCTACACCCGCATAAAAGGCGAACTGGATTATGCAGTGGCTAACCTGGGGTTCAAAAATCTGGTCATTTTGCGGCCCTCGTCTCTTACTGGAGATAGGGATGAAACCAGGTGGATGGAAAAAATGTCCATTCCCGTTGTACGGTTTGTTACCAAATTCGTTTTTAAGAAATACCGGCCCATCGGGGGAAAAACCGTGGCGCAGGCCATGATAAACGGAGTTTTGAAACCAAACCCTGATAAAACAACCTGGGAAGCTGAAGAGGTTTTTGAACTGGCTGAATATTAGGGGCCGGGAGATCGTTGCTGGGAAATCCGGGCAAAAAATCTGAAAGGATTTTGCATTTTTACATCACCTTTTTAAACCAAATGTTTCTAGCCCTGCCACTTGATACTCTGCATCCGGTAACAGCTTCATTTTTATCTCTTATAAATTCAGTTTGGCCAAAAAACCATTTATCTCCGCTGAAAACATCGGGTTTGGCTGGGGTCATTTTTATATCACTCAACCGGGCATGTGTTGCAACCAGTGTGTCGTTTTTAATTACAAAGGTATAGTTGGTAGAAAGTTCATCACTATGAAATTGACCTACATATTCATCCAGATTTATTAATGATTTATCGAATGATTTCATGCGTGGAGCATCGATTACTCCCCCCTGGTGCAACTTTAAAAGGTTGATATTATTATCAATATCCCTGTGAAAAGTTAATTTGGCATCCATTCCAATAACTGAGAATTCGGTTGATGATACAGCTTTCAACTCCAATTTGTGTTGCCCCGTTGCCTGACCATACAATTTACCATTTTCTTCTGTAATAGTTATTATAAAACCAGGTTCTGGCTCATATTGTCCGGCATAGACTTTAAGCGTGTCGATATTGACGGAGCTTTTATTTTCTTTTGTTTCCTTCCTGGCAACTTTAACTTCCGTTTTTATTTCATCCTTTAAGTAAACATCTGCAACTTTCAAGGCTAAATTCCCGGGATTACAGGATGCACTATTGCTTAATACTATTACTGAGAATTTTTGATCCGGGAAACGACCTAAAAAAGTACGATAACCTGCATCACCGCCGCTATGACTAATCAAATTCAGCCCTTTATATTTGCTAACATCCTGACCAAGTGCATAAGTTATTGTGTCTCCTTTGTTCAGAATTGCTCTTTGATTCAATTTATTGAATATTTTCTGATTGCCAGCCACAGGATTCTCAAAGTTCATTGCCCATAAACTTAAATCTTCAACAGTTGTAAAAAGACTCGTTGCCCCGGCATTAGCGTAGCTTAATACACTTTTTTTATACCCATTGGCGGCACTTTGATATGAATATGCTCTGTTTTTAACTATCTTCTCATGGTCGTCATAAAATAGTGTGTTTGTCATTTCCAATGGCTTGAAAATATATTCATTTGTAAATTCAGGGAAAGATTTGCCGGATACTCTTGCCACTACCTCAGCTAATAAAGTATAACCGGTGTTGCAATACACAAACTCATCACCGGGATTAAAATTCAACTCCTTTTGGTTACTTACAAGTTTTAGAATCTGCTCTTTGGTAATTACATCATCTAAACGCCATCCTGCCAATGCAAGTAAATTCCATTGGTCTCTTAATCCACTTGTATGATTTGCAAGATTTCTCAGTGTAATTTTTTTTCCGAAGTTCGGGACTTCAGGAATGAATTTTCTTATGTCATCGTCAAGGGATAATTTTCCTTCTTTTTCCAGCAATAAAATGGAAAATGCTGTAAACTGCTTTGAAACAGATGCTATATGAAAAATTGTCGAGGATGTTATTGGAATATCATATTCCAGGTTAGACATTCCAAATCCATTTTTATACTGTATTTCACCATTCTGTATTACGGCAATGGCTGCACCCGGCAAATTATTGCCCGAATACATGCTAAACAGCTGTTTAATCCTTTTTTCGGGAGTTAAAGCAATAGGTTCAACTATTTTTACTTCTATGGAAAATTTACCTGAATCTTTTTCGAAAGGAGCAACCTCAATTTTATATTCTCCTTTTTTTGAAACCTCAAACGTAAAAGTTTCCAATCCTTCTGCCGGGCCATCAAACGATGCAATTAAGTTTTCAGCGCTGTCTTTTATACTAACAACAACATCAACCGAAATCTGATTAACTTCACCATAAACGAAACTGTTAGAGTCAAGCCTGATAGTATAGATTTGAGGTTCGTTTATTAAAAGTTGACCATCCGTTGCAACTCCCGGTGTTAAATCACCCGTGATAAATGATTTGTTGTTATCAATTGCGGCACACGAAACAAGAAATAGAAGGAAAAAAATGGCTGTGGTTTTCATTTTGGTAAAGTATAAATTATCAAACAATTTACAATAAATTAAATTAAGAATCAATACCTTGCCCTGATTTCAAAAAGTCAGTTGAAATACAGGTTTATCTGCAATTATTGGCTCTGTGAACTGATTAGATAAAAACAATTAACCGATGCTTTTTTTGACCTTACTGCCCACCCGGCACACCGGTTTGAACGAAAAGGTGAATCCATACAGAAAAAATGAGAAAGCAGTAATTGTTTTTGTCTGTTTAAACCACGAAATCATCGAAAAATGAAACTGTCAACTTTCACCAAAATTTGCACAAGAAATGTGCAGGATTGGAAAAATAAAAAAGAGTCACAGAAATTATCTTCTGTAACTCTCTCATTTTTACGTGTCTTTCCTGTGGGCCCACCTGGGCTTGAACCAGGGACCCCCTGATTATGAGTCAGGTGCTCTAACCAACTGAGCTATAGGCCCGTAATAGTTTAAAGTTTCGAGTTTAAAGTTTAAAGCTGTAGAGCTAATTTCAAACTGCGAAATTCGGAGTGCAAGTTTACAACTTTGTTAGAAAATACACAAGAAGAAAGTAAAATAAAAAAGAGAAAGAACATTTGTCCTTCCTCTCTTTTTTGTGGTGCCACCTGGAATCGAACCAGGGACACACGGATTTTCAGTCCGTTGCTCTACCAACTGAGCTATGGCACCTTTTGAGACTTTTGCTTTTCATCCCGGTAGCTATCGGGATGAGCTTCGGTACCCCTTTATTTTGGTGATGCAAAAGTAAGCAATTTTTTAAAATCACAAAGAAATTTCAAATCAAAGTCGGTGAACACTGAAAAATTTAAGGATTCTTTTTGGTTGTTTGTGGTGCGCCTTACTTTTACTACTTTTGCAACCTTATTTAATTTTAATGGTTGAAACTGATTTTCTGACATATACGTTATCCAATGGCATACGGCTCATTCATAAGCCGGCCGATTCGCCTGTCGGTCACCTGGGTATTCTCATAAACACCGGTTCGCGCGACGAACAGCCGGACGAGCATGGCCTGGCTCATTTTATCGAACATTCGGTTTTCAAGGGAACAAAAAAGCGAAAAGCGTTTCATATTTTAAGCCGGATGGAAGATGTGGGGGGCGAGCTGAATGCATATACCACAAAGGAAGAGACCACGCTTTACAGCACATTTCTGTCCGAATTTTACGAGCGAACCGCCGAATTGCTCAGCGATATCCTGTTCAACAGCGTTTATCCCGAGCGGGAGCTGAAAAGAGAAAAAGAAGTGGTGCTGGAAGAGATCAATTCATACAAAGACTCTCCTTCTGAACTCATTTTCGACGATTTTGAAGAACAGGTTTACGACGGGCACCCTATCGCCCGTAATATTCTTGGGAATCCCAAAAACCTGATGGCTTTCAACCGGGAAAGCATCCTGCGTTTTATTGGCAATAACTACCATACCGATCAAATGGTTATATCTTCGGTGGGCAAAATTGATTTTGTTTCCCTTATTAAGCTGATTGAGAGGTATTTTGGGCAAACTCCGGCACGATTGCGACAGAACGAACGCATGCGGTTCAGTAATTATGTACCCGCAACCCGGGAGGTGGTGAAGGATACCTTTCAGTCCCATTGCCTGATGGGTAATATCGCTTACGATGTGATGCATCCCAGGCGGATTGCAATGGTCCTTCTGAATAATCTGGCCGGAGGGCAGGCCATGAACTCGAGGCTGAACATGGCCTTGCGCGAACGCAAAGGAATGGCATACAATATCGAGTCGGGATATACGGCATATACCGATACCGGCCTGTTTAACGTTTATTTTGGCACCGACCACGAAAACCTTGAAAAAGCCACAACACTTGTTTTAAAGGAATTCAGACTTTTAAGGGAAAAGAAACTGGGCGTTCTGCAACTCAGCAAAGCCAGGAAACAATTGATGGGGCAAATAGCCATTTCTGCCGAAAACCGCGAAGACCTGATGCTGTCCATCGGAAAGAGTTATCTGTTATTCAATAAAGTGGATTCCATTCAAACCATTTTTAAGAAGATTGAAGCCATAACCCCGTTTCAACTCATGGAGGTTTCCAATGAGGTGCTGGATGTGAATCAAATGAGCAGGTTGGTTTATAAATAAATGCAGAGGGGAAACAGTAGGAAAGTTCACGAACAAATACAACGGTAAAAAGAAAAAGTCGGGATAAAATGGACAGGAAAACAGAACAATACATTTTAAGTCACATTGAACCGGAAGACCCCATTTTAAATGCACTTGACAGGGAAACCCACCTGAAGGTACCGGGGGCACGTATGATTTCGGGCCATTTGCAGGGCCTGGTGCTTACCATGTTTTCAAAAATGATTCAGCCTGAACGGATTCTGGAACTTGGAACTTTTACTGGCTATTCGGCCATTTGTCTGGCCAAAGGACTGCCTGAAAACGGGAAACTCATTACCATTGAAATTGACGACGAATTGGAAGACCTGGCGCAAAAGTATTTTGCTAAAGCAGAATTGCAGGAAAAAATCGTTCAGGTAATTGGCCCTGCCCTTGAAATTATTCCATCTTTGAACGAAACCTTCGACCTGGTTTTTCTGGATGCCGACAAACGCGAATATTTGGCATATTACAATCTGGTTTTCGACAAAGTTCGTTCAGGAGGGTATTTTATTACCGACAACACCCTATGGAGCGGCAAGGTGCTTGACCCACCAGCGCCGGGCGATGAACAAACCCGGGGGATAACTGCCTTTAACGAAGCAATCAAAAACGATTCCCGCGTGGAGAAGGTCATCCTGCCATTGCGCGACGGAATGACAATTATACGCAAGAAGTGATTACACTGCTTCTCAAATCTCGTTTCCTGAAAAATAGCGGACAACTTCCGGAAAGAAAGAATAGAAACCATGCCATTTCACCGCCGTATTTGCAACACTTCAGCTTAATCAGACTGAATAATAATTTTGACTATTAAGGGGGAGTTGCCTTCTTTTCTTTAAATTTATATTTTTTAACAGATTCGGAATAATTTCGCGACTTTATTTGTAAACATTTCCATATCAATTGTTTATGATTATTGGTTGTTTGGATTGGTTCAGCGGAGGCATTCAAAAATTATTCTCCACACCGGCGAATTCTGTTTTATCTGTTTGATGAAAGCCCGAATATGGTTATATTTAGCCACTTTTATGGTCAAAATTAATTAGGAATTTATAATACCTGTCCAATTAAAACTTTTATTTGTTATGGAAAAGAATTCGAACAAAAGTGCTGTGTCAAGAAGAGCTTTTCTTGGTACAACAGCTGCTGCTGCAGCAGGAATCACAATTTTGCCCAGCCATGTGGTGGCTGGTTTGGGGCATAAAGCTCCCAGTGATAAACTCAACGTTGTAGGTGTAGGCGTTGGGGGTATGGGTTTTGCTAACCTCAGGAATATGGAGTCTGAAAACATCATCGGACTTTGCGATGTTGACTGGAGATATACCGGAGGAAATGGTGTATTCGATCGTTGGCCGAAAGCCAAAAAGTACAAAGACTATCGCCGGATGTACGACGAAATGGGCAAAGATTTCGACGCGGTTGTTGTTGCAACAGCCGACCACACCCATGCCTTGGTTGCTGCCCAGGCAATGACAATGGGAAAACACGTATATGTGCAAAAACCATTGACCCACTCAGTTTATGAATCGCGCCTGTTAACCAAACTGGCCGAAAAACACAAAGTGGCCACTTCAATGGGTAACCAGGGATCATCGGGCGAAGGTGTAAACCTTACTACCGAATGGCTGGCCAACGGCGAAATTGGTGAAGTAACCAAGGTGGAAGCTTTCACCGACCGTCCTATTTGGCCTCAGGGTTTAAATACCCCCGAAGTCGGACATTGGGTGCCTGATACCCTCGACTGGGACTTGTTTGTAGGACCTGCAAAAATGCGTCCGTTCAACGAAATTTACCACCCATGGAACTGGCGTGGCTGGTGGGATTA